>Ga0206833_1009_pt2 | contig 46695 bp, 39 predicted proteins | sample Alteio_BWOrgCont_32_FD_152891 | JGI IMG/M metagenome (GOLD analysis project Ga0206833, IMG submission 152891) | Enriched cells from forest soil in Barre Woods Harvard Forest LTER site, Petersham, Massachusetts, United States -... | ecosystem: Environmental > Terrestrial > Soil > Temperate forest >... | reverse complement strand
TATTAAAACGGTTTTATATTTACCTACTTTTGCTCTGTCAACCAAACCCTCCCAGGCGGTTATAAAAATTAAGGGCAAGGCGGCGGCTTCCTTCATGGTCAGATTTGCCGGCTTTAATGCTAAAAGATCAGCATCTACAGCGGCGTATTGCGCAAGGCTACCCTGAACACCTGCAATACCGCCAGTCATTCCATATACCTCGTCACCAATTTTAAACCCTGTTACCCCTTCGCCAACGGCTTCTACTATTCCGGCCATGTCAATACCTGGTATAGCAGGTAATACAGTTTTGGCGTGTGCTGCCTGCCCGGCCTGTATTTTCAAATCAAGCGGGTTTATACCGCTGGCCATAATTTTTACCAGTACTTCGCCAGTAACGGCTACAGGTTTTTTGATATCCTGTAATTGATAAGGGGTATTAAATTCAGTCAGAATCAATGCTTTCATTTTTTGTAAGTTAATGTTTATTGAGGTAAGCTTGCCATGAAGTCCAGAATATCCCGGCCAATTTCGTCACCATGTGTTTCCAGTGCAAAGTGGCCGGTATCGTAAAATTTAACCGTTGTATTAGGATCGTCCTTCTTAAATCCTTCTGCACCAGCGGGCGAGAAATACGGATCTTTGTTTCCCCATACGGCTAGTATTTGTGGTTTGTAATCCCGAAAATACTTTTGAAACACAGGATATAACGTTATATTATTCCGATAATCCAGTAAAAGATCCAATTGCTTTTCTACGTTATCCGGGCGATCCATTAGTTGCTGATCCTGAAATATTCCATCAGGCGAGATCAAGGATTTATCAGTTACTCCCTCATGGTATTGAAAATTAGTTCCCTCCAGCGTGAAGAAATTTCTTACGGCATCGCGGTTCTCCCGGGTGTCATGATCCCAATAAGCTTTAACACGACCATGGCTCCAGTCAAGTAATCCCTGTTCGTATGCATTGCCATTTTGTGAAATAATTCCGGTTATTTTTTCAGGATTACGAATGGCAAGCCTTAACCCAACCGGTGCACCGTAGTCAAAAATATAAATCGCGAAACGCTTCAGGGCAAGTTCATCTATGAAGCCTTGCATTGTATTTGCAATGTTATCAAACGTATAAACATATTTTTCCCGTGCGGGGGCATCTGAAAAACCAAAACCTGGCATATCTGGTGCTATGACATGATATTTTTCACTTAAAATAGGTATCAGGTTCCTGAACATGAATGATGATGTCGGATAGCCATGCATCAGTAAAATAACAGGTGCATTTTTGCGTCCCGCTTCCCGATAAAATATATTCAACCCGTTTACTTTAATGTTGCGGTAATGAACTGCTTCGTTTTTCATTGTGTCATTTTTTAATTCGTTTCTATTATTAGCCCGTGCCGTTAATGATAATGCAGCCAGAGTGAATGGCAATATTAACACTGCAATAAAAGCTGTTTTTCTGATCATGCTATAAATGTTCATCGCTGCTCTTGTTAATTGATTGGTTCTGCGGCCGGAAAATCAACCGGAATTTGAGTTAAGGCAAATACATAATTGGTAAATACACGTAAGCTGATCAAACCAACCAGTTCCATTAATGCGCCTTCGTCAAAACCGGCCTCATAAAACGCATCTAAAGCGCTTTCTTCCGCATGCCCTTTATTTTGGGATATCGACGCCGCAAGTTGGATGATTGCATTCAGTTTCGGGTCGCTGATTTGTCCCCGGCGTATATCCAGCGTTTCTTCTTTAGTAAAACCCCGCTTAATGGCTGCCATCGTGTGGCCGGCAAGGCAATAGGCACAACCATTAATTTCCGAAACGATTAAAGAGACGGCTTCCCTTTCTTTAGGGTTGAATATGCCTTTATTGAGTGTATCGTCAAGATCAAGAAAGGCTTTGAGTGCATGTTCCGAATAGCCCATGGTGGCATAAAGATTGGGTACCTTGCCCATGCGCTTTTGGATTAAATCAAATGAAACCTGCGACCCGGCGCTGACCTGATTGCGGGTGGGTACGATTATAGTTTTCATATTTTTATTATTTAAGATGTGCTTTTTTACGTTGCAGATATAGCGCGGCCGACTCGCTCATGGTGACAATAGCTCCGCCAAGAATTACCAGATCTTTGATCACCAGGCGCCCTCTGCCCGACAGGAAAGGAAATCCCCAATCATTGTCGGTTAAATGCAGTACCCAGCTTTCTGGTGTGGTAATTAAAAATGACAGTGTACCCAGCGTCATGATAAAGATAAGTACACTTGCAATCATACTGGGCAGTGGCACGACTTTATATAATGCAATTAATACGGCCAAAACAACAAGTACAGTACCCAGGAAATATGCAAACCCGTAAGTGTTATTTTCAATATTCCACTGACGGTTTGCGGGGATCAATTCCCCCTCTTTATTTACATGCTTTTTGTATGCAGCCGGATGATGATAAAAGAAAGACATAAACGGACTATTAGCTACAAATGGTACGATGCCGTCTGCTTCGTAAGCAAAGAATTTTAAACCGCCTATCCAAAGGAAAACGACCACTATGCCAAAGCGTACCGCTTTTTTTCCAAATTGGTCGAGGTTGGCAATGAAGTTTATTATTGAAGTTTTCATACTGTTTAATTTTTTATCAAAATTACAGCAGTAACCGGTTGCAGCACATGGACAAAAAAGGCTGATGCCTGCACATATCCGCTTTTAAAGGTAGCATTATAATGCCAAAGAAGAATGTTAGTATTTAGAGCGATCTGCAACGATGGATATTCCGGTTTTATCGCGGAAAGCTTGCGGAGATACTTTAGTGAATTTTTTAAAAACACGGCTGAAATAGAACTCATCCTGAAATTTAAGGTTCCAGGCTATTTCTTTAATACTTTTGCGTGTTAAATGAAGCTGTTTTTTTGCTTCCAGGATCAGTCGTTCCTGTATTAATTGCGATGGCGTTTTTTTAAAATACCTGGTACAACGTTTAGTGAAATTATTAGGTGTCATAGCCAATAATTTGGCATAATCAGAAGGTTTGTGCAGGGTAAGGAAGTGTTCATCTAAAAGCTTTCTGAAACGATCCATCTGTTCATCTTTCTCGGCTTTATCTTTATTTTCAGCAATGGCTTTTATTTTAATAGCGCTTGATTTTGCCAGGAAAAGCTGTAGGTAGGCACGCAGGGTAATTTCCGATGGCGCAGCTTCATCAAGTTCATTATTAAGTTCGGTTAATATCGAATCAAATAAACCGGCTTCCTTATCAGATAAAACAACAACCGGATCAATATAGATGTTATTAAAAAGCAAGCCATTGCACGAAACTTCTTCGCGATGGAATTCAATACAATAAAAATCACCATGAAACTGGAGCATTTTGCAGTTTAAAAAACTACATTCCTGCATATAGATTAGCTGTAAAGGTGTTGAAAATAGCAATACAGGCCCTTTAAAATTAAACACGCCAAAATCCGCATGATACGTTCCGTTCCCTTCTGGTATAAAAAAGACGGTATATGCAGGATGTTGTACAGGGGTACATAAATCAACATCATCCGCAGCTTTCAATCTCAATAAAAATTCCCCTGATCCGGAATGTATTTCTTTCATTTCAAATGCTAAAATAATATATCCGCTCAACCCGGAACTAATATACTAATTATATGAAAAAAGCACTCGTGACTAAAGCCGTTTGACTTCTTAAAAAGGTAGCGAGAGCGGGACCTAAACTTGCGTCCGCGTTTCGCTTTGGGCTTCTTCGTTGGTCGGGATTTATAATCCCCGACCTAAACTTTGTGGATTTATAATCCACGAAACGAAATTTTATATTTCGTTGGGGGGATTGCAAATCCCTACTTATTTAGTGAGATACTGGCAATTCAAGCGTTGATAACTTCAATAATTTTATTGGCGATTATTGAGATATTTTATATGTTTATATAGATATGATTACTGTATTGATTGTTATTTATTTAAAAAGAATGTAAATTAATCACGATGGAACCCAAAGTCTTTTATACCCCCAATGCGCCACGTCCAAATGCGTTTGTTCCGCAGGCAGTAATTGCAGGTGATTTTGTTTTTGTGTCAGGTACAGTGGGTGCTGATATAGCCACTGGCAAACTTGTAGAAGGTGGCTATGAGGCACAGGTCGTACAGGCTTTTAAAAATGTAAAAACAATTTTAGAAGATGCGGGTAGCTCAATGGACAGAGTAGTGAAGATAACTGTGTTTATGGTATCGGGCGCTGACCCCGACTTTTCAGTCACCAATAGAATTTATAGTGAGTACTTTAAAAACCATACACCAGCTCGTAGCGGTCCGCAGGTTATGCCTTTTCCGGGCGGCATTCTTTTTTCGATGGAGTGTATTGCTGTAATTTAATAAAATCATTTAACCCTGGCTCTTTATTGGTATAGGCGTAGCGTAACTTAGCCCCCAAAATGGAAAAGGTTATTGCCGGTTATACCGTTAAGCTGCAAGTTTAACACATTTTGTTACTAAGTTGGAAACTTAGACCAGTTGGGGGTGAACCTGGAGCGGATAGTCCTGTAAATTCGCATGAAGCATTAATCCCTCTTGATCCTTCAAGTGGGACAGGTTGACATGGAGCGTTCTCAATAAGATTACGTTTATTTAATGAAAAGATTTAGATTTTCATTAAATAAACGGTTCTTTTTTAAATAGCCAATTTAATTTTTTGATTGTGAAAAGCTGTTACGGGTACTCAAACGCTTTGAGCTTTTGCGCCGTATACTTGCAGCAAGGCACCACGTTTGGTTAATTATTGCGCTTAATAAAGGCAATCAAACCTGGGAAATACCCATTGGGATTGTCATCAAAACACACATGACCTGCATTCGGCACTATATAGTATTCAGATTTGGGGAACAGCTTGTTCAGGTTTTTAACCTGTTCTGTACTTATAATAAAATCATACTGACCCCTTATCAGCAAAACAGGCACATTTATGTTCGGTATCATGGCTCCGTAATTAAGCGAAAACGTTGATGGGCCTATCTTTTGTGCCACCTCGTAATTTTTATGGGCTTTAGTTCTTATTAGGGCGTCGGGCAATGTATCTAACCTTACTACAAAATTTCTTGTGAATGCGCTATCAAATGCCATTTGATATATTTTGTGATCATAACTTAACCCTTGCTGCTTGTTTTGCATAAGTATATTAAACTGCTTGGCTGCAAGCAATAGGCTGTCCGTTTGCTTATTAATAAACAACATCCTTTGATCAAAGTCTTTAGGAAATGGGTTCATATCCGAGAATATCATTCCCTTAACATGCGTCTGATATTTGTAACTGTAAGCAAGCGCAAGTAGTGCTCCATATGAGTGGCCATATATGAAGAGTTTTTCGAGCTTTAATCCTTTACGTACTTGTTCAATTTCATCAACATAGCGTGATACTTTCCAGATACTTGTATCTGCTAATTGCTGCTGAGTTGGCTGCTGAGAAAAATAAGAACCAAACTGGTCATAGTAGTAGATAGTAATTCCGTTATTTGGTAGGTACTTTGAAAATATCTCAAAATACTCGTGCGATTGTGCCGGGCCACCATGTAACAGCAAAACATTAATTTTCCCGTCTCCTATCTTTTGTGTCCAAACCCAGAATTTTCCGTCTATTAATATTCTTTTTACGCCGGGTTCCAGCTGCTTTCTTGTATACACACTATCTTTTACCTGGCTGTAAGCCACTGATGAAGCTAAAATTAGAAGAAATAGTATTAAGTGAGTCCGCAAATTTCTGATGACAAATTGTATGTTCATTTTCTTAAGTTTAATTCTATGACCACACTTTTTTCTGTCAGGTTACAAGTTCAAATCATTTATACTGTAGTTTTTAACGATGTAAAAAAGCCTCGGATATTTTGACTTAAGGCGTTCTCTTTACTTTGTAGATGGAGCAAAACGCTAACTTACATCCGCCTTTAGGCGAATATAAAACCAACGAGCTACCAACCGCTCCAAAAAAAAAAGTCTTCAGACTCACAACTAAAGACTCCTTAAAAGACAGCCCCCCAATCCAGGGTTTTAAATACCACCGGCTTTTTGTTTGGCAAGCCTTTCACTTCGTTTATTGTTTAAATATTTTCTCACAGGCATATCGTAAATTATCATTACTAAGTATGCTGCCCCAACCAGCAGGATCAGACCGGCTATGATGATGAGCGCCAATTGCACGGTGCCCGGTTTATGGCTGGCATAATAGTTACCGAACATCCATAACACGGCATAATGCGTCATGTACAATGGGTAAGAGATCTTTCCCAAAAACAGGCAGACTTTTTTTAAGCCCGATTTTAAAGTAGCACCTGCTCCCAAAACGATCAGCAAGGGGAAATAAAATAGTACTACCAAAGGTTCGGACAACCAGTTCCATTTGGAGAATGGCATAATAAAGGCCAGGAACAATAATATAGCTACACCGATAAAACCCAGCTTGTTTTTGATGATACAGTTGGAACGATAAATAAGCAGCCCCGCTAAAAAAGAATACGATATCCGGGCGCCGCCGTCCCAAAAGGTGGGTCCGCTCCATCCGCCCATTAAATTGCCCGAACGGTAACTTACAAAGCAAATAGCAACAGCCGAAAGTATGGTTAACAGCAGCAGGTAGCTGCGGCCAATTCTGTAAAGCACAAATGCGTAAACAATATTGGCAATATATTCCCAAAACAACGACCATGCCGGTGCATTGAAGCTGAAGAGGTTAAAACTACGGTCGGCTATTACAGGCAAGGGAATAAGTAGTATGGAGCAAAGAAATGTCAGAGCGATTTTACCGGTGCTGTATAATTCAGGATGACCGCCAAATGGGTCGAACAAAAAAGCCAGCAGACCTAATACTGATCCTGCTATAACCAGCGGATGCAGCCGGATGATCCTTGATTTAAAAAACTCAAGAATGCCCATTTTTGCTATACGATCATCATAGGCATATCCAATCACAAATCCCGAAAGGCAGAAGAAGAAATCGACAGCCAAAAAGCCGTGCCCGATAAAGTTCTTGCTGTAATCGGCATAGGCCCATTCCATAAAATGAAATGTTACAACAGACAGGGCGGCAATGCCCCTTAAGCCATCCAGAATTTCAAAATGCTGTTTTGTTTGTAGAATTGACGGGGCAGTTTTATTCGTATCCATTTGATGTATAGCGTGTCAGATTAAGTTTAATGAGGCAATGGCCCTGATTGGTTATTTTGCCAAGATATTAAAATTAATAATTCAACCAAACTTATAAATGGGGGAGTGCGGATACTCAGCAAATGGATAAGTGGAGCGGGAGGGGTTGACTGTACTGTCCCACGAATACATGACACACAAAGAAACGCTCCGGGCCGCGCGGGACAGTCCTTGCTGTAAGTCAGTAAGTTATACGAAATATGGGCTAACCTGGGACGAAATGGGACAAAAAATGGCAATTTTTTTTGAAATTGCTGTTTCAAATGGGAGCTTATTTGGGGCATAACAGAGTTGCATTATCCCGCCCAAAATGTAAAAAGTGACAAATAAGCTACCCTTTTTTGTCAACGCGAAATAATCGCGCCAGAAAGGGGATTGGATACTAATAATATCGTTGAAGAGTTAAGGTAAGGCTAGTCTTCGCACTAGCCTTACTCCATCACCGATGTTTCACCGGGATATGTAAGCGTTAATAGTTCAGTAAGTGACCACTCTGGTTTACGATCTAAATGTTTAATCATTTCTGTGGTTATGTCACTGTAAAGATGCTCGTAGATGTCGCTGTTCTTGACCATACAGTCAATCGCCGCTTTCCGTTGAGCGAGGTCAGCGACAAATGTCCGATGTTTCATGCCACCTTTCAACATTTGCTCGTATCGCTTACGCAGCGCATTCATCTCGTAGGTAGCGATCAGGTCTTTCATAACTTTCGCACATTCATCTGCGTTTTCTGTTTGACCCAAAAAATCGAGAATCTCGTACTTGCAACGTAGACAGTTAAAATGATTTTCACGATGTTGCAGGCGGTCATAAGTTTCGACTACCTTATCCAGATCGACTAACAGTTTAAGCAGCAATTCGCGGTCTTCCGGCGCAACTTCCGGATCGATGATTAGCTGTACTTTGTTCCAATTGCTGAAAGCGTGAAAGTGATAAACCTTAGCAAATTCCCATTCTATTTTCTCCATGATCAGGTTACTCAGTGATAAAAAGTTCCGATGTTTTAAAGCATACCCATAAAGCGCCTGCAATTGGCTAAGAAACTGATCATCGAACTTCAACCAATCTGCTATGAGCAGGTCACGAAAAGCGTCTACCTTGCGTCCCATTGTTAAAAGCGAGTTTTTAGCTAGCTCGTGTAAAAGCAACGTTGCTTCGACGTTTAATATTTTGGCGTGAGCGACAACCCTCATATCATGGAACTCTGGGTGTTTGTCAACGATCTTCATTGCGCCCTCATGAAATTTTTTAATGCGTTCCCCCTGTTCGTTCCCCTTACTGTTTATAAATTGATTATGGAGATTTTCCAGCTGCAAAAAAGTGCCCGCGTTTTTATTGGTTACGATTTCTACCTTTTGTTTCTTGAATTCCAGTTCACTCATAAGCCCCAGTAAATATTTAGCTTGTACCAAAGTATAGGACAACATGCTCCTGTCCTCGGTATGTAGGCTGTCAATTTCGTTATGGGCCAGCTTTAGCAATTCCAACGCTTTGAAGAGTTTACCCTGATGATAATAGGCCACGCCGCAAACCATATTGAACGTTGGTGAGGCTTTGTCCCTGGGATAGGTACGCTGCTCAATCTCAACGATCTGCGAAAAAGCATACTGGTTGAGCAGATGAAATCCGACTTGGTCAATGAATTCAATGTTTTGTTCTACGCTGTAAACATCCTGTAACTCATCGATAACAAAACCACCTGCCGACTGACCATTGCCGACGTGAATCCTGATATGTGCATTAAGCTTTTTTAGCAACGTGCCGTTCTCAAAAGTTTCTTTGTAAATTCCGTCGATCTGCGCCTGATCTAGTGCCTGGATAAATTTAACCTTAAAGGTTTTTGGCAATTGGTCGGGCGGGTACTTTTTTTGAAGATCTCGAAACACTTTGGCCACCGAAGCAATGTAAAACTGGTTTACAGGGCAATCATATAGAATATAAAAAGCAGGCAGTCCGAAGTTTAACAAATAGTGGAGATTGCTAATTTCCACCGGATATGAGATTGACCCGTCCCGTTGTTTTTTGACCGATTCCGTTGACTTTAATTGTACCGCAAAACGAAAATTGGTATACACTCCGTTTTGTTTGATCTCACCGATCATGTCAATCCCCTTGTCTCGCTGGTTTTCCGGGCGTAACTCAAAAAGTTCGGGATCAAATAACAGGGCGAGTCTATTGCGCGAAATAGTTTCTAAAGTTTCCTGACGGCTTGAATGAGGCAATTGTGGGTTTCGGTTCATCCGTTAAATTTAGCAATTCTCAAAAACAATTCACTTGCTTTGTATGACGGTACCTCGTGACTTTTCGACTTAGTTGCTTACATTACGTATACGTAATATTTCTTGTCAAAATTATATGCCATCGCCGCGTTTCGCCAGCAATTCAGCAAATGTTGGATGGCGCAAAATCGGCAGAAGATCATCTGCCGATAACATCATAATCCCGCTGTCCGAAGTCTCCTGACTTCGGACGATTATGCCTGTAGATTGCATCTACACTCCAAAAAACACTACTTCATCAGTTCTGCAAGCTTGCTTTCCAGCTCTTTGCCCCGAAGATTTTTAGCAATAATCCTTCCGTCTTTATCCAGCAGGAAACTATTGGGGATTGCGGTTACAGTATATAACGCTGCCGTAGGCCCGCCATATCCATTCAGGTCACAAACATTTCCCCATGTATATCCATCCTGGCGAATGGCGTTCTTCCATTGCGTAGTGTTTTTATCAATAGAAACACTCAATATCGTAAATCCTTTATCCTTATATGAATGGTATAACCTCACCAATGTGGGACTTTCTTCGCGGCAGGGTGGACACCACGAGGCCCAAAACTCAACAAATGTGTATTTACCGCGATAATCTTTAAGATCAACTTTCTTACCTGCCGTGTCGGTTGAAACAAAACCCGGTGCTATGGCACCGATAGCAATCCGTTTAGTGGCATTAACCTTATTCACCAGTTGCCGGGTAAGATCATAATTTGGATATTTTTGCTGAAAGATGGCTACCATCTGATTCATCAGCGCCGTATCGGTTTCTGAATTCCAGCGTATACTATGATGTACTGCGGCAAGCGAATTAATAAAAAAAGGCTGCTCCACCCATACCGCCAGTTCTGCTTTATAATTTTGAGATGCTTTTTCATGCTCCACATTCCAATATTCTATCCTGGCTTTGTCGCCGCTTTTAACAGCCGCCGCCGAGGAATCATAGGTTCGTCTTAAGTACTTATTGAATACAATTTTCCTGTTCGCTTCATAATCAATCAAATATTGTGTTTCCTTTGAGCCAGTAACCTCAATATGGTCCTTGTTAATCTTAAGGTCGATTTTGTCACCAGGTTTAGCCAGTACCTGAACCATGCTTGAATTATCCACCGCCAGATCATATATTTCAGGCTCTTTTGAATTGATGGTCAGGGTAAATTTACCATCCCCACTGATCTTTGCTTCCTGTACAACTTTGTCGTTCCGGGTTTCATAATTGAACATAGTAAGTTTGACAGATTTGCCAGAAAATTCTGGTGAGATTGTGCCGGTAACGATTGACTGTTGCGCAGATACGCCCATTGCTACCAGAAGCAAAATCAGGAGCATACCCATTGTAACCGTACCATTTATTTTTGACTTTGAAGAGGAGCGATAAGTTATCATGTTTTTTTTACAAAAAATTCAAGCATTCTATTTGATAAAAGTAAGGAACATTTATGTGATTAATTGATAGACGAGTTACTAATAAATTAATTCGCCGCCGCTGTCCGAATGTCTCCGACTTCGGGCGATTATGCCTGTAGATTGCATCTACACCGAAGGCTCAAAAATATACACGTTTTCAACCAAATGTGATTTAACACCTTTTAACTTATATTAACAATAACATTCAGTAATAAGACCGATCTTTATGTTCAAAATCAGCAATCGTTTATGAAAAACTGCATTTTGTTATTATTACTGAGCCTTTCAATACAAATGGCATCAGCGCAGGAAGCTGATATCAAAATACTCAAGGAGCTGAATGAAAAATGGATCGCTTCCTTTATTACCCGCGACACAGCGACCATGCGCGGCATCTATGCAGATGATATGGAGTTGGTTTCCCCCGGTGGGAAAATATTTTATAAAAAAGATCTTTTGAAGAATCTTCTATCCCCGGATCAGGAATTCTTTTCGTCCAAAGTTGATAGTGTCCGAGTGCGCATTTTGGGTAATGTCGGCCTGGTGAACGCCACTTCCACTGTACATGGCAAAGCTGCCCAAAAAGAATTTACTGTTACTACCTGTTATTTGGATGTGTATGAAAAACGCAACGGCCGCTGGTATGCAGTTGCATCCCAGGTCACAGTGCCCGACAAATGATAAATCACTCTTTCTGTGATTATAGCTTCATGACAATGGGAGGCCTGTAGATTGCATCTACTGCAAAAAAAAGTCTTTAGACTCACGACTAAAGACTTTTGACTACTCAAAAAGGTAGCCCAACAGGACAGAAGTCGAGCCACTTTTTTGAAGATTTGAAATTATTGGCAAATATTTCATCTTAGTCAAAATTGACTACGACAGCACTTTTTTCAAATTGTTGTAGTCGTTGGTAACATTTTCCATCGGCTTTGGCGGCCCGTCCTGCTCAATAAAAAAGTATTTCATGCCCGCCGTGTGCCTCGCATCAAAAATTGGTTTAAAATCAACATAACCGCTACCAACTTCTGTGGGCTCTTTCGTGGTTTTGTCCATATCCTTCACATGCCAAAGCGGTATACGGCCGTGGTATTTCTTAAATATCTCCAAAGGATTCTGCCCTGCAACGGTTGCCCAGCCAAGGTCAAGTTCGCTCTTTACCAAATCTTTATCAGTATTGGCCATTATGTAATCATAAGGCAATACCCCGTTTATTGGCACAAACTCAAAGCTGTGGTTGTGAAACGCAAACTGCACTCCGGCTTTCTTGCATGCTTCCCCAGCTTTGCCAAACACATCCACCGCAATTTTAACATCGTCCATCGTTTTTGTCGGTATTGCTGCGCATACAAGGTATTCTAAACCGCCCTCCGCTGCTTCGTCGGCTAATTGCTGCGCATTGTCCTGCAGGTTGGCCGTTTTGGGCATGTGCTCAATCATGGGCGCATACTTCTTTATTTGGGCAGAGTCTTTCGCATTAGTGGCAAGTTTCATCAATGTTGGTACGGTAAAAGGCACTCCCCCTACATGTCCGCTGCGCCAGGCCATTCCCATATCTTTTACCATACTGGCAAATTCCCTGGGTTTGTACCCATAGTAAAGCCCTTTTGAGCCGCCGGCACTTTCCAGGTTCTTATAACCAATTGCCGCCAACTTTTGCAGCGTGCCTTTAGTGTCCGCATCCATCAAGGCGCCTACAGTATACAACTGCAGGCCTATAGTATCACCGACTTTGGGCATAATAAAACCGGCAGCGCGGCTAAGTGCCGGATACATCATGCCCGCAGCGGCGAGCATACCCGTTTGCTGTATAAATGTTTTTCTGTTCATATCAATTCTGTTGAGATTTTTTTTAAATTTTCATAATGGTACCTATGATGCAGGAAAAGCACCTGCAAGCGCTTTGGTTCCTATAAGTTCGCGTCTGGTTATTATTGATATTATTTAACTGAATAGCTTACAAAGGCGATCTTTTTACTATCGGGGCTCCACGACGGCGTGTTAATGGTGCCGGCCCCACCATAAAACACAGGCGTTATATCTTTAATAGCTTTTGTTTTGAGATTCATTAAACGAAGTTTGACATCTTTACCAAACGGATGAAGTTGTTTTTGGTCGGTAGTATAGGCTATATAAACGATGGATTTATTATCAGGTGACGGATGTGGAAACCAGTTGGCATTTTCATCAAAAGTCATTTGCTCTTGTTGGGAGCCATCACTGTGCATACGCCAAATTTGCATACGGCCACTACGGTATGAGTGGAAATATATGTGCTTGCCATCAGGCGAGTAATCGGGCCCGTCGTCTAATCCAGGTGTATCTGTCAGTCTTTTCGGTGTGCCCCCTTCCACGGGTATGGTGTAAACATCCAGGTTGCTAAAGTCCCCGCCACAATAGGCTATTGTCTTGCCATCTGGGCTCCATCCATGCCAAAAAGAGAGATCCTGGGACGTTATTACTTTCCTCGGTTGCCCACCTGTAGCAGGTACAACAGAAATTGAAAATTTATAAACTTTTTGCGAAGCATTGTTCGTATCAAAACTGGTTATTGCTATCCATTTGCCACCTGGCGAAAGCCCATGGTCGTCCATGATTTGATTAATTGACCCGGTGTTAATTTCTGTTAATGCTTTGGTAGCCAGGTCCAGCTTGTAGATTTTGCCTCTAAAGTTAACGACAAGGTAATTGTCAGGATGCCAGTTGGGTGCCTCGAAATCCCCTTTGGCAACTAATACCGTATCAATTTTTCCTGTTTTGATATCAAGCGTCTGGATATAGCTCGTTGTGTCGTGTTTGCTTTGTGCGAATAGAGAAGCCGAGAAAAGCAAGCAGAAAAACATCATGCCGACTGGTTTAAAAAGCGGCAATGAAGCCGGGAATTGAATAGGTTTGCCCATATTAGTACGATTTGAGTTTATATTGATTTAAAAGAAATTTCTATTTGGTAGATTTTACCATTTAACGAATGTAGATAAAAGATTCCTATTTGACAAAATTTACTAAATAGAAATTTTAAATTACTTTTGTAGCCTTATGAATGTATTGAAAGAGTTTGAAGATTTTATTGAAAACGGATATAAAACCTATATTCCGCATGTGTGTATAGACTGTGCCATATTCGGCTATCATGACCACCGGCTTAAAATTTTACTCTCGGAGTTAGAAGGCCTTAACGGGCTTTGTTTGCCCGGAGGATATATTAAAAGAACCGACACTATGGATGACGCCGCCAGCAGGATTGTTGAGGAAAGAACGTCTATAAAGGGTTTATATCTGCAGCAATACAAAACATTCGGCGGGCCCGACCGTGTAAAATTCAACGAAATTGATTTGGATAGATTGGCGAAGATTCCCGTGTTGAAAAAACTAAAATCAAGCTGGTTAATAGATCAAACAATCTCTATCGGTTATTACGCTATAACAGATTTTTCACTGTCGAAACCGCAGCCTGGATTCATGGCCCGTTCATGTGAATGGTATGATATTGATAAAATTCCTTCATTATTGTTCGATCATAACCAAATGGTGAAAGATGCGTTGCAAACTTTGCGCTCGCAATTATATTATCAGCCGATAGCTCAAAACCTGTTGCCTGAGAAGTTTACACTTACTGAAATACACGCTGTGTATGAAACCATTCTTGGAAAAAAACTGGATATAAGAAATTTCCCAAAGAAAATTGCATTTCTTGGATTGATCACCAAACTTAGCGAGAAACGAAACATCGGACCGCACAGGGCACCTTTTCTTTACACCTTCAACAAGAAAAAATATAAAAAGGCACTGGAGTTGGGTGTTACGTTAAGTTGAGGAAAAATTATGCCCCCGACGAGCCATTAACTATCGTAAAACAAAAAAAGTCTTTAGACTCACGACTAAAGACTTTTGACTTCTTAAAAAGGTAGCGGGAGCAGGTGATAAGTCGAATTTTTTGGATGATCTGAAGTCAATAACTAATTATAAAAAACAATAGAATAGCTTTTGTTGAAATGAGCTTTCGTCCAAAAATGGCTCCAATTTGAAAAATTACATTTTCTCAACTGTAATAGAAGTCCCATTTCCTGGCGATGAATCGAATTGAATTGTATAATTTATTTGCTTTGTCCTATATATCATATTACTCAAGCCGTACCCTTTTTCTGATTCATCGGCGATGCTAAAGCCTTTACCATCGTCTGAAATTGATAGTGAAATTTTGTTATTGCTTCCCGGTTTAACAATGATTCTTATCGTTTTGCATTCGGCATATTTAAAACAATTGTTTATGGCCTCCTTTGCTATTAAAAGTAAATTTCTTTTTTCGGTTTTTGAAATGATTTGACTGCTGAGCCCCGGCTCAATTTGATGTTTAAAATTTATCTGGTTTGCCTGCGCAATAGGAATAGTAAAACGTTGAATTCTTTCCATCAGCTCACTTATATCATCCCGCGAATCTTCTAACACCCAAAGCATATCTCTAAGGCCAACCGTTGTATTTGTTACTAAACTTTCAATTTCATCCAAATACGCAGCATTTTGTTTTTTTTCGATAGCCAGGTGCGTAAATATTTTAATGGAGTTCAGGCTGCTGCCCAAATCATCGTGGAGGTCGTTTGCAATATCCCTCCGTATTTGTTGCTGTATCTTAATTTGGTTGATCCTGTATTGATAAAAAGCGCTAACCATTGTTACGCCAAGAATTACCATCGCAATTTTAAACCACCAGGTTTGATACCATTTGGGCTCAATTTTTATGATGAGTGTTTTGGGGTAACTCCAATAACCGTTCTCATTAGCTGCTTTGACTTCGATCGTGTAGGTATTTGGCGGCAGGCCAATAATACTGATCACATCACGGTTGCTGTTATTTATCCAGTTGGTGTCAATTTCCTTGATGCGGTATTTATACGTTACCCGTTTGGGATCATCAAAGTTTATGCCGATAAATGATATCGATGCCTGCAGCCAGTTACTGGGGATGGTTATTTTTTTTACATCAAGACTCGCATTAATAATATTTTGTCCCTCGTTCAGCTTTACATCAATGTTTTCATAATAGGGAACTGGCGGCCTTTTGTTTACAACTAATTTACTGGGATCTATTACCGTAAAACCATCAATACCACCGGCATAAATTTGATTTTGATGAGCTATTGCGGTAACTTCTTCAAAGCTATTTGACTGTAGCCCATCTTGTTTGAAATAATTCACGAAGCTTTGCTGCTTGGTATTATAAAACGACAAACCGTTATTGGAGGTAATCAGTAAACTTGTGTCTCCAAGGTTGAAAATATTATAAACCCCCTCGTTACATAGGCCATTTGTTTCTTTGATCAGTTTCTTGATCTTCCGTGTATTATCCATTTGAATAATACCGTTGCCATAAGAGGAGATCCAATAGCTGTTGCTGGATTCACACATGTCAAAAAACAGATCAAGTCTCGGGTATTTTCGTTCCGATGCAAAGTTCAGGCTTTGCGACTTGCTGAAGTTCTTATCTATTATAGTTATCACCCTATCGGATAAAACCCATAAATTCCCCGCTTTGTCGCGATAGATATTGTTGACCGTGTTGGAGGCTAGCGCCGGTGCTGAAGCTGTATCAATTTTCCGCACGTTGTGCCTCTTATAGTTCCATATCAGGATGCCGTCATCACTTTCCGTACCCATGATCACAGCAGAATCTCCCAGGAAGATTTGGCTGTTCACAGTGTACGTTTTGTACTTTTCAAATTCCGGATAAACACTTTCGATAGATTTGATAGCCTTTTTTTTGAGCACGTATAACCCCTCATCCCTGGACAGGATGGTCAGATCGCTGTTATCTATAAAAACATGATTATAAAAATGTGCTTTGTCCAAAGTGGTGAAGCTATTGTCGGAATGATTGACCAGGACCAATCCGGTGGTTAATCCGCACAAAATATCCCTGCCCGGTAAAACACATATTGAACGCAAATGCTCCAGTTTGTTTCCCGTCTTTTCATCATAGTAATATTTTGAGAAAGGACCGGCGATGGTTTTCATCATCGCGATCCCTTGTTGGCAGCTTAACCATATCCTGTCGCCATCCGGATAGATGGATTGAACATAATTAATCCATTTACTGTCGGCTTCGCCGATACTTTCGTCATAAACAACATAATTTCCTAACGCAACATCAAACCGGTATAAATGACCATTACCTGCAATCATTATTTTGTCGCCGCCAATTGTTTTGCTCGCATCTATCGGGCAATCATTTAAAATTTTTAGATATTTGACAGGGCTATTGTCAATTGTTAAGGAATAAGATCCATCAAAAGAAATTTTTCTCATCCCCTGGTCAGTGGCGAAGAGGATTTCATTATTGTTTACAAGCGTAAAATCGTTGATGCGGATATTGCGACTTCCCAAATGATCCCTAAGGTCTTTCAGTGCAATTTCCGTTATTTTTTTAAAACTGCTTCCGTTATAAATAACAATACCATAACCGGTATAGCAAACCCATACATTATTATAATTGTCCCTTCCAATACAATTAACTTCAGAGGAGGAGGTGATTCCTTTGATCGGAGATTTAATTTGGGGCGCAACAATGAATTGCCATTTTTTAGTGTCCAGTATTTTTAAACCATGAAAAGAACCTATCCATAAATAATTTCTACAGTGGGCCATCGTGATATTCCAGTCATCATTGGCATTTTGCGGAATGGGAACATTTTTAACTACATCCCCGCTAGCAATATCGATAATATTCAATTGTCCGCTATTGGGTAAAACCCAGAGCTGCTTGTGTGCGGTATCTTCAATTATTTTGCGTACGTCCGGATCGGATATCTGGCGTTGCAGTGAAGATTGTTTAGTGTACGACATAAATAATTTACCATCAAATCTGGTTAAACAATCCTGTGAAGCGATCCAAAGAAAACCATTTTGATCTTTGATAATTTGTCGTATATTGTAGCTAGATAACCCATCAGACTGTCCATATTTCACTAGGGATATTCTGACCTTCTGTTGCGCATAACATTCAATACCTAAACCAAGTATCAACAAAATCGCGATATGAAAAATCTTCCTGAAACCCAAAGTAATAAGTGGTTAATTGTCTTTCTAATTTACGCAGATTTTACCACAAGTGAACAATTATCCATGGTTGACGATATGAAAATCATGGTGAACAGTATGCTGGGCGATATTATAACCACGCCGATCAATAGTAACCAAACAAGAATGTTCGTGATTTTGAACAGTATCAAGTATATATTCAGCGATGGTGAGAATAAAGTAGATGATCGGGCCGTTTTTTTTACCATTGAAAGAGAGAAGAATGGTTTCGGTAACCATATAGAAAAGTGCGAGCTGCTGGACCCCAACAAACTCTTAGCAAACGCAAACGATACTACAGTTTTACAAAAAGTTCAGCGACTGACTGCTGTGTTGAAACAAACGGAGGTTCAACCCGACGAAGAAGTTTTCCTGATTACCTGGGACCATGGCTCGGCATTCGGGATTTTCAGACAAGAACTACCTAATCCTAGGCTTACAACTAATAGCGTACGGCGAGAGATCGAAGAAAATTTGTCTCAATATCCATTTATTAAGTTGTTTTGGGACGAAGCGAAAAAAGCTGACCAGGGCGGGTTTTTAAAAAGAAAACCAAAGAACAGTTATACGACTATACAGGCAGGTCATAATTTGTTTCGGGTAAAAAACACGCGTGACAATACCGATCGACTTAAATATTATTTTGAGAAAGAAAGCGAATTTATCTATGACGATAAAGCAGGTAAGATCACTTTTATAGACACAGTCCAGAACGAAATTGAGGGATCCGGAGTAACAATGAATTCTTGGTCGGAATTGGATCCTGAAGCTGTTTTAAAAGATGGATTAAAAAGGAGCGAGGTGGTAGCTGAACCAAAGGCAGCGGAGATTTTAAAGAATAGCGAACTGGCTGAATGCTTGCGAAAATGGCTGGGTAAAGAGAAAAAGGTGGCCGTTTTGTTAATGAGCAATTGTTGGATGATGAATTTGCATACCATGTATGCGCTTAAGGACACCGTTAAGTGCCTGGTAGCTCCGCAAGGAAGTATAGATGTCCCTGGCTATAATTTGAAAGATATTTTTAACCAAATAAATAAAGCTGATAGTATAAGGTTCAAAATAAATGACTTAGCAATTGTATGTGTCGAAACTTTCGATAATACCTACTCGAAAGCCAAAGCCATCATGCTCGACAGACAAGAGCCGGGAATACTCGAACAATTTAAAATATTTGCAGTCGATTTGAGCAAAACAACCGATGGGGAAAGTACACTTATGATGCAAATAGATGTTTTAAGAAAGTTGATAGATACGTTGTTAGCCCAGTTGTTGGCACGATATGCAGCCCAAATAGAAATTGAATATTTTCTGAAATATGTGCGTTCGGTTTGCTTTGACTTTAGCGGAGGCAAAGTTAAGTTGATAGACATTGTCAATTGGGTAATAAGCATTAGTTCAGCCAATCAACAATTTATCGGGCAAAATTTAAAACTGACAACAGATATATCCAGTGCTATTATTGATTTTAAAAAGGCTTTTTTGGATAATTCCGCCCTTTTGAAAAAATCGAGCGGAAAATATATATATATACCCCAAAATCCAAAAGCGGATTTTGCTACTATTGCTTTACCTCCAACAGGCAATAGTATTTTCTTTCCGATTGAATGCTGCCATCTCGGCCTAAGCGATCAGGATTATGCAAACCTTAAAGACAATGTATCGTCCGACAGATTATTGAAAGATTTGCCAAGTTGGCGAAAATTGCTAAAGTTTATCGATCCTGAAATTGACGCGGTCTTTGTCTGAACTATTCAATTATAAATAGGTTTCCCTGCCGACCTTTGTCCCCATCAGTAATCAAAGCGATATCACCCTTATTTGATCCCAGGACGATATTGTTATTTTGGTCTTGTGTTAGTGCGAGTTGCGATACCTCCACCGAATTGAAGTATTTGGCAGGATCATCCATCTGAAATACGGCTGAATCGAAGGTGCTGATATCGGAATTCGGGCCGCATGTGTTAAAGCCCTTAGCTAACTGAAAATTTAGTGTAATGATAACTGAGCCATCGTTGTGGATTACTACTGATGTGCCACTAGGGACGAAATTGAATTTTGAAGGTATTTCAATAGCAAACTCGTCCGGCCCTGTTTCGGTTTTGGCTAAGGGATCCATTGGTTTTTTGTCGATTTTTTGTTGCTTTGACATGGTCTTGATTTTTTATTGATTAAAAATTAATTATTGCTCTATTCATCATACAATTTACGGGCACACATTTGCTCTCCGCTTAAAAAGCCACCAAACCCGACTTTATCGCTTCCAGCGCCATCCCCGTGCGGCTTTTTACATTTAACTTTACAAACAACGCTTCACGGTAACCATCAATCGTTTTCTCGGACAGAAACATTTTTGATGCAATTTCTTTATAAGTGAAATCGCTGCAGGCTAATTTTAAAAATGCTTTTTCACGGTCGGTCAGTTTAATTTCGTCTTCTCCCTGCTTCCTGAGCAGCCTTCGGTAATGTAAACTAAATGAATCGCTGTTGTAATAGCCTGTTTCCCGTACTTCTATTAAAGCCTTCTCCAGTTCCCTGGGATGCAGATCTTTCAGCAAATAGGCCGAACATCCCGCCCTTAACATGCTTAAAATAGAATGGTCATCCTCCTTCATCGATAAAGCCACCGTTTTTACTGAAGGATAGCCTGCAGCAATTTTGGCAACAGCGGTTGGGCCATCCATTGCCGGCATCTGTACGTCAATCAACAGGATGTCAGGCAGTGTTTTCAAGACGGCAAGCTGTTTCAGAAGCTCTTCACCGTTCAGGGCTTCAACCGTAACTTCAAAATCTTTAAATGAACTGATTAAATTAGATAACGACTTCAGAAATAACTGCTGATCATCGGCGATACCTATTGTTATTTTCATTGAAGTAAAGGTGACTAGATGGTTTAGGTTATATCAATATGTTATTGAGTATTCATTGATATAATGTTCTAATATCCAAATAAATATCCTTATTTCAAAGTGCTAACAAAGCTTTTTACTTATCTAAAAGCCGATACAATTTTAAACACTCTTGCTTTATCCTGATACCGGAAATTTCCGGTTTTATTATGGGGATTTTCCCTCTTTACCTACCCCTTACCGTCCATCTACCTTTACTTCAACAAAATTTAATAACTAATCCTTAAATACTTAAAGCAATGAAAAAGATCACAATTATAATATCGATGATATTTTGTGCCCGCAGCGGAATCATGGCACAGTCCACTTCTTCTGCAAAAGTAGATGTTGGCTCTACGTACGTTTCGCCTGTTAGAACAGATGTATATCCATACCAATCTGGCCTGCATCCTAAAGTTGATTATAGTGTTCATTTTAGGCTAAACAAAGGAACAAGACTGACAGTTGTGGCGGTAAAAGACTCATTAGGAGGAATTATACAAGGTTATGTCATTACTCCCTGGAATTTTAATGATACTAGTACTATTAAGAGAAATTTCTATAAAAAGATAACAGATACAGCCCAAAGAAGATTAGCCGATTGGAAAAAAATCCAGGAAACTATTCAAAAAAAGCAAGATTCATTGAAAAATAAAAAAATTCAACTAGAGAAAGACAGCCTTTTAGCAGTTAAAGCCAAGGATACATTAGCACATTCAAAGCAAGCTTTTACTAATTCAACAAACAATGCTCTCAACTCTGCCATTAGTATCAATACCAAAACTGCCCTTACAAAGGTTTCTATGAAAACCCCCATCCTTAAAAAACAGATTAATAATTTCAAAGCGGCGCAATCCAATATTAAAATAACGCTTTCACGGGGAATAGAACCAGATTCTTTAACTAAGCAACAATTTATAAAAGCCGCGGCGAGTCTCCCATTAAAAAACAAGAATATTATTAAAGAGTATAATGATAAGCTACAGCTTACGAAAAATCATTTGGATATTGACTCACAGGTCGCTCGTAATGCATCTAAAACCTTTAATGCCAATAAAGAAAATTATGAAAAAGCAATCCAGAAATTGCAGGATCTAAAAAGTAAAAACCCTCCAAAATCGGTTATAAGTGAACCTAAAAACGACGATAGTAAACCTGACCCAAATGCATATAAAATTACCAAAGAAGAAAAAAATGACAGTTTAGACGCTCCTCAAAATAAGATAACCCAAGCGGCACTTTACGATGAGTTGGAGTATCTTGACTCCTGGGCAAACGGCTGGCAGTTTTTTGTTACTGCAAAGGATTTTTCGCAATTTGAGCCCATTTATCCTGATAGTTATAAGTTTACATGGGGGTTTCTTACACTTCCAGTTAAAATGCGCTTTGATAATAATCGCGGAGGCCGCTTCGACTTTGAACAAAACCTCAATTTTGGCTTAACATTCGGCGCAAAACATCAACTCGTTAGTTCAAGTGATATTTCGTTAAACTACTTAGCGGGAATCGCGGTAGTAAATGTACCTCTTGACGATGCTACTGCTGATAAAGCCGCAACATCAACCAGCGCTATTTCTACTTCTTTGGGCTTTATGTTTCAATATGAAAAATTTCAAATTGGAGTTTTTTTAGGAAAAGACTTTGCGGGCGCTCATGCAGATCAATTTAATTATCAGGGAAAACCATGGCTTGGTTTTGCAATAGGAGTAAGTTTATTTGGCGAGGGCAAAACCACTGCATCTTCCCAAACACAAAGCTCAAATCCATAAATTAAATAGTCAATAATTAATCCAACCCATTATGCCAAATATAAAATGCATCTCGCCCGGCTGTCCTTGCTGGATTTCGGACCCCTGTGTTAAAACAAACGCGCTACTCCAAATCAGGACAGACCTTGTAGATCGCCTGGAAAAAACACCTGCCGACAAGCATGTGACTGCCAGCCTAAACCACCTGGATGCGCTTTTGGAAAGTGAGTTAGGCTTTCACGACATTCAGGCGCAGTACCAGCGATATAAGAGCGCGGGGGTAGCTACGGCAGCGTTTCATCTTTTTACGCTGGTTTGCGCGCTGGGTCATACAAATCAATATAATATACAATGCTAAAGTTATGCTATTTGTGCTGGGGGAGCGCTCGATTGTAACAACAACTACCGATCATTAAAATATAGTCTTATTCAAATAAACTTAACACTTTAAATAAAATGGCAACAACACGAACATCATCGAAAAGATTCAGCCTAGACAGTTACGACCTGGGCAAGGGCCTAATTATGGCAATAGGAGGCGCCGTAATCGGCGCAATCGAAACCTCTGTAAAAAGCGGTGGATTTCCAAATACTGCAGAGGATTGGAAAACGATTGGCTTAACAGGCGTAGCAGCTGGCCTGGCCTATCTTGTCAAAAACTTTTTTACACCAGCTCAAAACATAAGCCCGGCGCAATGAAAAAGGCTTGCTTGTAGAGAAGTCTCGGCCTAACCTCTGTAACTATGGATCCATGATCACGAATGCAATAAGAACGCGGGTCACGACATAGTGGAAATATCCGCACTCAAATGGGGAACCGACCCCTTATAAGCGTACTGTTCTAATCATTGACCTACGTTTTCAAAATTGCTGTAAGACAAAGTCCTCTTAGGCTAACTGAGAGGACTTTTCAAGTATCGAATACATATAGTTAACTCAATACCACACCATTCCTATCCGGCGGCCCGATTAGGGTATAAAACATTGTTAATCATCAATTTTTATTTTTTTGATTCGCTCGTCAGCAAGAGACGTTTTGCCTTTTACCTTAACCAGTAGGAGAATAGGCGACAAGTTAAGCTCTTGTAGTGATCTGAGTGCGGTTTTAACTGCTAAGGATTTTGTGTAGTTTATATTAACCCGGCAATAGGAAAGCATTAGAAAAATAAACAGCTAAAACACCGCTTAAGTGGCGATGTTTTAGCTGTTTATTTGATAAAAAAGTGCTTAATCAATCGCACAATAACATTGAATACAGCTTGCAAAAGAACAAGGACAATGATGGCACCAAAGATAAATTGCAGTATGTTTTCATACTTTCGATTTCGGAGAGGCATGGCTTACAGATTTAATGAATGGAACTTTTGTTTGCATTCATTGTATCCAAATTGGATAGGGTAGGGCAGTGAAGTAATTTTTAGAAAGAGTCCAATACCTATTTGTGCGGAATCGTTGACGAAAGGGATTTGAATATTGGGAACCGAGAGCGATAGCACAGAAGCAAGATAGTGTGTCCCTCCGGTGACAGATTGCTATCTTTCCGTCGGTGGCACACTATCTTGCGGGGAAGTTCCCCGTACCCCTTAGTTTAAATAACAAGTAATAGCAACAAAACCCGGCACTCATTGGCCAGGCCTTGTCTTTCAAACATACTTTCCGTTATCTCGGCAAGCGCGAGTACCTATCAAAATTATTTTTGGTTGAAATTTCCGTAAAAATTTTCTTTTACTAACTTTTCAAGCCTCTCTGAAGTATTTTGGTAATTATCTTCTTTAAAAAGATTCGCTATTATTTCAAAATTTTCAGATAGAAATAGATTGAATTTTTCAATTCTGTTTTTGTTTGTAAGTCTTTGATAAACGATTGCAGTTTGGGTATCGTTTATCAAATCAATTATATATGACAACTCAACCCATTTAGGTGGTTCAATCGATCCTGCTATTTTAATTGTTAAATAAGATCTTTCATTTATGTATTCAATTAAAATTGTTTCACTTGATAATGTAATGAAGAAATCACCAAAATATTCGTCGTAATATTTTTCATTCACTTTCTTTAGGTCAAACTTTTGCACTAAATCCTTATATAAAAGATCTCGTTTTTTGTAGTCTACTATGTCTTCCATAAAATCATTTAACTAAACATAGCCCATCGGGCGTTAAGCTACAAGCCTAATACATTTTAGGACGAGGTTGCAAACCTCGTCCAGTGTGGAATTTTGCCCTTAATACAGATTCCAAATCAAGCAACTGAATATGGTTGTTAGTCTTTGATTATGCCTAACGCCCTTTTTGCATTATGTGAGATTAAAAAGTCTGGATTGTTAATATACTCTTTGATCATATCATTGATTCTTTTATCCTTAAATTCCTTCAAATACGAAAATACAAAAACCAAATCCCATTTCTTATGCAATTGTTTAAAAGCTTCAGCAGCTACATTGATCATGTTATCTTCATGATTTATCTTGTATATTGAAACAGCAATTATTACTTTTTGCAAATTATTTTCACAATTTTCCAAAGAGGTTAACATAGCCGACATACCTTCTTCAGATCCCATATAAGAAAGAGTTTCAATAATCAATATGTCTTTTATACCACTATTTAATTTTTCGATAAGTAGCTTTTCAATCTCTTTTTTTTCGTCATCATTCAAATCGTCCACTAAATGATGGTTTGAAAATTCATTCCTATGTTGATAGTCATTAGGAGGAATTATCATTTTCAATTTGTCTTTTATATCCATAATAATACTATTGAGCATGAATTACATTTATACTAACCCCGCGAGCTTCTAATATCGGCTTCTCGACTTGTAACCAAATACCCTCCGCACTTGGATTATTTAAAAATACTGTAACCGCACTCCCTTTAGGTACACTTCTTGCCCACGCAGCAGATAATCTGGCCCATGCTTCATATGCTTCTGAACCTGGCTCATAAACCATGCCCCGAGTTAATGCAGCCAATTTAGCACCTATTTCAGTATTTCCTAGTGTGGTATAACCTGCTGCAGTTGCAGCGTCCGCAGTACCTGGCCCGGAATGAAAAACTATATTCGCTAGCTCTTCTGCAGTGAATACAGTTTTAAGTTTAACCAAACTTACAAGCTCTCCAACAGGATACCCATTCACTACGCCAATTGCAATATCCCGGCTAGTATTTGGATTACCAATGTCATTGTTATTTACATTTTGAGGATCTGGATATGTTTTAAAAACAGGTTGAGGTTCTATAGTTAAAGGATCAGGTTGATTAGCCCCTTTTTTCTTAGGCATTACCTTTGGAACCTTAGAAGTGGTCGCGGTCGCGTCTGCTTTAGCTGTTGCATTCGACTTTTTTGTAGGCGGGTCATCACTACTACCACCTGCATAAGATGTGTTTGGATTTCGCGCAGCCTCAACACCTTGTTTCTCGGCAGCCCACCTTTGTTCGGTTTCATTAATCTCGGCCTCAGTTTGATACATGCCGTCTGGGTCGATAAATCTTATTGGACTATTCTCTACATAGTTATAAGGCGACCATCTTCTACCAATTTCCGCTAATGGATCTATCGCCGTCCACCTCGCTATCACCAGATGATAGAACCTTGCGCCATAATCGGGCTTAAGGATTCGGTGACGAATGCCCTTAAGTTGGCTTAAACAATAAAGCCCGGCGCTCATTGGCAACCGGGCTTCGTTACTTAACTTTATTTGCGTTATTTCGGCGGGCGGAAGCTGGCATGTGAAGGTATTCAGGCCAGACAATCACATGCCCAATCTCTATTTAACTCTTACAAAATCAACATCCTGCCAATGGATCTTATTATTGGCAATGAACAATAATTGGTTATCGACATCGGCACGTTCAACATAACAATCATTGAAATCAGTTAGCTTTATCGTAAAATAGTTTGACTTGGTGCTTAGTTTATAGTCCTCGAAGATATTGAAATAAATTCGTTGATAACACCTGCCATTCAATTTACAATTAAGTGGAGAAAGGTCCTGAATTGTTAGGCCCAAATGATAATACAGATTGCCGTTTTCAAATATCTTTTTCTTTGGAAGAATTATAATAGGGCTTGTTGAGTCCAAGAAATCTATTTTACCCATTACTGTAATTTGATATTTAAATCTCCCATCAAAAAAAGCATCATCTTTAGGTAAGTCTATCTTTAGATAAATGCTGTCTCCGGATAATCTGTTTTCCTCTGATATGTTAAATCTAACGTTCTGAAAAGCTTTATCATCAGATAACTTTAGTACCGATTCTGAAAAAAAATGCCAAGTCCCTTTTGAAATTGTGTCACAGCCAGGGATGGCCGCATCAAAGGCTTTATTGTGCCCTTTCAACATATAAAAAGAGCTATCTTTTCTAATAAAAAACTGCACCCCATTATCAGACTTGTATTGCCCTACAGGGTCTTTTATATTATTATTTCTATCAGTAGTTTGTGGATACGCTTTAATTGAAAACAATAAAGATGAAAGAAACAATAGAAAGTGAATGCTGATCTTTTTCATATATTACTTTTGTTGATATACAGCGGTGCCGCTGTCGTCTCTTATTCCATATACTGAAGTCCCGGTGATCCCATTTATATCTGATGTGTGCCCTGGAAAAGTACCATCTAACGCATACTGACTTCTATAAGCGTCCATCTCATTCGCCATATTATGGCCAAGTGATCCTCCTGGATTTATTAATCTTCCATTGATGAATTTCAATCCTCCGGCTGATAGATTTTGTCCGATATGCCTGATTTCATGCACATAGAGCCCATCAGTACTGGCCGCTATACCTACAGCTCTGCTGCCATCAGCTCCTGTAACATAATTATATCCATCGCTACCGCCTGATTCAAAAGAATAATCGTGACCATGATCACTCCTTAATGCTTCAATATCATTGTTAGACCTGGAAAGGTATGTGTTTTCTGTTTGTAGGTTATCTACTTTCTTAGAGTCATTTTTTATGTCATTAGCTGCATTTTTAAGTTCTTTTCCGGTCTTTGAATCGCCACCACCTAAAGCTAACGCAGCGGCAGCCTTTAATACTTTTGCCTTGTTTGCATCTATCTTTGCGTTTAATTGCCCGATTTTAGTATTATTAGAACCCTGTTTTTTTGCAATATCTTTTTGTATTTGATGTGCTTTTTTGTCATTTGTCTCATCAAAATCCATTCCATCTGGATCAATAAATCGTATCGGGTTGTTTGCTGCATAAGCATAAGGACTAAACCTCCTCGAATTGTCGGCCATCGGATCAACCGTATTAAATCTTCCAATCACGGGATCATAGAACCGCGCGCCGTAATCGTATTGTCCTAACCCCTCCTGTAACTCTTTCTTGTTGTAAAGATATTCATTGAGGGAAATAATTAACTGGGCTTACTTTTGATTGTTTGCGGCTGGGTGTGTTAGTAATATTAAGGTTATGCCAATAAAAAGCTAAGCCCGGCTTTTTTATCTGCCGGGCTTAACATTTAAGTGCGTTCAAAAAGCACAAGAACGCCAACACTTTTAGCTGTTGCGACATTCGCGCTAGATAGACGGATTTATAAACCTAAAATAGGAGCTTTTCTAAATTATTCAAATATAAGTCTACAAATTCGGTGAAGGAGTTCGCTACTTTTCCATATTCATCACCGCATAATACATAAACCTCATTGTTAGAAGTTTTATCTTCATAAAGTCTAATAGCATAAGAGAATAGGTAAAAATCAAAATTTGCAAAAACAAAGGTAGTTTTGTAGCCGTCAAAGGTGTTTACAATATTAGAATAATCCGGGCTGCCATCTTTGTTTTTCAATTTTTCATCAATATTTTGAAATTCCTTAAGAGAAAAAAACTCAAAAAACCTTCCATCATATTTTCCGTTTGTACCATTTAGTCGCAAAAAAAATACTTTTAAATCATTGGGAATTAATATATTGTATTTCAACTGAAAAGACAAAATATCGTTTTCAGATGCCAGCACATTCATAAATTGTGAACTCCATTCGGTTTCTAATTGCGTTAATTGATTTTCCAACATATTATTTATTTTCCGTTCAATGCTTCATTAATCCACTCAAGTCTCTCTTTATAAATTTGATATTGTTTTGGCGTTACTTTCTGATATGCCCCTCCTCTTTTATCAAGTATGCGCTCAAGAAGTTCTTTGTATTTTTGCAAAGCTGATTTATCTGCCGAAGTTTGCCCTTTTGATCCAAAGAACTCGTTCATTTGTTTTGAATCCTTTTTAACGCTAGTTTGTAAATCGCCAAATTCTTCGTCGCTGTATGGGTTGGGCTCTTGAGGAATAGATTTATACCACGTAAGTTGGTCCATACCAAATTCATATAAAACACATCCTGTAATCCACCCTTCGAAAATATCTTTGACAAGAGTTTCGTCCGCTTCCGTTTGCTTAGTATGATTATCATATTGATATTGTTGTTGTAATAAATTCAGTTTAAGATTTTCGTAAATTACTTTAGGAACCCATTGTCTTAATTCTGCGCTATAAATTTCCCCTTTTTTATTTACATCTCCGTCTTTCGGAGGCCCGGAGCTTTCTGTCGCGATATTACTGCCTGCTACAAATCCAGCGATGCCCAATGCTGTCGAAATGGAATTAGATACATTTGCTACAATTCTGTTTTGTACGATACTGACATCTTGGCTTGCCACGCCATAAAGTCCATTGGAGTAGTCTCCTGCTTCTAATTGATGCATATAAGCTGCACTCGCTTGTTCAGCATCCATCCCATCCGGATCAATCATTCTTATTGGGCTATTCTCCACATAATTATATGGAGACCATCGCCTGCTAACTTCTGCCAACGGATCAACAACGCCCCATCTTGCAATTACAGGGTCGTAAAACCGCGCGCCATAATCGTATTGTCCTAACTCCTCCTGTAACTCTTTCTTGTTGTAAAGATATTCATTTTTGGTACCATTTAAACTTCTGCTGATTTCCATTCCAAACGGATAGTAGTCATCCTGTTGTACCGGGCCAGTATTAGTAAAGCTGACACGGGTATTGCCCAGGTTATCGCCTAAATTATATTCGTAAGTATAACTGGTGCCGTTTACAATAGCCTTACCTTCTTCGGTTTGTATAAAACTTAAATTACCACCATCATATTCAATACCACTTATATAATCAGTATTGCCAGTTGCCGTACTAACCCTGCGCAGCTTATTGCCAGCAGTATCATAGGTATAGGTAATGGTTTTAGCCCCCGGTAACGCCCATCACTACTTTTCAATCACACATTTCTTTGCCTCGGTGAGCGCAGTGCCAATGCCTAAAATCTTACCCTTATTAAATAACAAAAGCCCGGCACTCAACGGCCAGGCTCTGTCACAATGTTAAGCTACAAGCTTAATTCATTTTAGGACGAGGTTACAATCCTCAATCAATTAAGGGATTACAAATCCACTTATATTTTAATCCAGGATGTGAACATCCGGACTAACGGGTTTTTATTTAAGCTTAAATGTACTGACTAAAGAAATGTAATTGTCAATATCGTCCTTGCTAATGTTGTATAGTAATATTAATACCCCGTTTCTTCTAATAATAATGTTTTTATTCTTCGGGCTTGCAGTTATTTCTTTTATATCGAATTTACCTCTTGATGTCATTAATTGATTTTCTATCAAGTTGTCCAACTCTTTATCAGAAGGCTCATAAGTTCGCTCTTTGATTTCTGAGTCTTTTAGGATTGTCTTAATAAAAACAACTTGCTTGCTATCATAGTAAAACCCAAAGTCTGAACCATTAGTACCGGAGTAATACCTTATCTTTTTTGGTAGCCTGACTTCAAAAGATAGAGGAACACTCACTTCATTGTCTGCCCTAAGAGTATATGTTGGAATATACCTGAACAAGTCATAATGATCATACGCTATTAACCCTGTACGATTAGCGGAATTTTGCTCTTTACTTATATTGGAATCAACATAATGCGAACATGAGGCATTTAAAAAGCTGATTATTAAGCAAGCATATATTATTTTCATATCGCAGCAATTACTGTTTGTCAATTTTTTTAACGGCATTCTTTAAATCATCCAGATGAATCGTAACACCTGGGGCAATTGAGCCATTCGAGTTATAAAAACCTACAGATCTAACAAAATTCACAGTTGAAGTCCCACCTATTGTATTTGAACTCGGAGGCGTAACTACCTGATCATATCCTAATACAACACTGGGTTGATTCCCTGATGTGAAAACATTAGTTTTATCAGTTTCAGAAGGCACAGGCAACCCAACAGCTGTTACATTACCATTTGCATCTTTTTCTAAGGGATGTGTATGGTCATCATGTCCAACAACATCCCCTTGACTTTTAAGATCGGATACTGCGGTTGCAATTTGCTTCGAATTTACATCCCCGCTCTGCCCCTCAACTGTTGTCGATATTTTACCTTGTTGGCCAACGACAAAATAATTCTCTTTGCCGCTTGCTTCGGTTTTATCAAAAGCATCGCTCATTTTATTAACCTCATCCGCAGAAGGCTTAGCGACTGTACTACCACTATTAATAGCGGCATCTACTTTTTTCTCATTTGAACTGTATGTTAAGACAAGAACTTTATCGGTTTTGCCATCCTCAACATGCTTAACATTTTTACCATTTAAATTATAATAGTCTGTTAAGGGAGCCATTCCATCAGGATCAAGGTACCTAATAGGATTATCAAACGCATAATTATACGGACTAAATCTTCTCATCTTCTCCGCCAGCGGATCAATGGTAGTCCAACGTGCAATTACTGGGTCATAGAAACGCGCCCCGTAATCGTATTGTCCTAACTCCTCCTGTAACTCCTTCTTGTTGTAAAGATATTCATTTTTTGTTCCATTTAAACTTCTGCTGATTTCCATTCCAAACGGGTCTATACTTTTCTGACCTTCTTTCCCGTAGTACTTAGAGGTTGAATCATATAAAAAACTAAGATCTAAAATACTTTTTAGCTGTCTGTAGAAATTGTCTTGAGGAACATAATCCGACAGTTGGAATCGGATAAACAGCTTTTCCTGGTAATCTTTTTTCCCTGCATGCTCTAATTTATTCAAAACATGCAGGGCTAAAAATTATCTGTTTTCAACAGATGTTAGTTGCGCAACGGCCACTCAACCAGGCTTAGTATAATACAATACCTATCTATAGTTGATTACTTGTCAACCAATGCCTCGCAATTATTAATGATTTTAGTCAATTCTCCCGCTTTTTTAACTTTTACGCCATCAATCGTTAATTCATCAAAACCTATAATGTCTGGTCTTGATCCCGTTTTAATCATAGTTGTTTCTTTAACACTGTCTAAAAGAATGAATTTTTTAAATGGCTTGCAATTAGCTAGTTGTTGCTTTTCTGCAATAATTATGAAGAGTGAATTCGTTAAATTTTTACAATTGAAAACGTATAAATTTTTAACAGAATCAACTTGAGTAATTATTAATTTGTTTGCGGATTGCTTTGGCTTGTAGGTATGTATTGAACAAGACATAGCAAATAATAATAGGATATAATTCAAGATATTTTTCATAAAATTTTAAGATTATTCATCACTTCTAATTCTAAATAATTCCGCGTCTCTATGAGTTTCAGGATTACGATGGAAATAAATGGTGAAACCAGGTACCGAATGGCCAATATCTTTGTGAATATTACGGTCACTGTAGGATGGGTCTAATGACATTGCTCCCTGATGAGCAGTTGTATAAGTTGCATTACCGTCGGCAGTACCTACTGTATGGATTCCATTTCCTGTTTTTAGAGCAATATATGATTCTAAAACCTCATGTTTCACTGACTGTGATGCCTTATTTCCGCCATTATCTTCAACTTTTTGCGCCTGATCCATGTTTATAGATTGATCGCCGGTTGGCTTACCGTCGGTACCTGCATGGGAGCCTTGGTACGCACCAATAATTAGATTTCCTGCTTCACCATTAACAATTGCTTCATTTGATGACGTAGCATTCAATCTTACATCTACCGTATTGTCCGTGATCGCAGCTTGTAACTTTCTATCTGCGTCTGTCCTCGCCTCGCCCGTTGCACTTATTTTACCCGTAGCATTATCTCTTGATAATGTTAAGCTTGTAGATTCTTGAAGTTTTTGAGTAGCCCTATCCGCCTCGTCCCCATTAATATGCACATCCGCCATCCCGTCAGGATCTATATTTCGAATAGGATTGTCCACAACATAGTTGTAAGGCGACCATCTTCTTGATTTCTCCGCAAGAGGGTCAACAGTCGTCCACCTCACAATCACCGGATCATAGAATCTCGCACCATAATCGTATTGCCCTAACTCCTCCTGTAACTCCTTCTTGTTGTAAAGATATTCATTTTTTGTTCCATTTAAACTTCTGCTGATTTCCATTCCAAACGGATAGTAGTCATCCTGTTGTACCGGGCCAGTATTAGTAAAGCTGACACGGGTATTGCCCAAGTTATCGCCTAAATTATATTCGTAAGTATAACTGGTACCGTTTACGATAGCCTTACCTTCTTCGGTTTGTATAAAACTTAAATTACCGCCATCATATTCAATACCACTTATATAATCAGTATTGCCAGTTGCCGTACTAACCCTGCGCAGCTTATTGCCCGTGGCATCATAAGTATAGGTAATGGTTTTGGCCCCTGTAATCGTTTGCGGTAGGTTAAGTAAATTGTATCCTATATTAATGGTTCCGGTGCTCCTGCTTGGATCGGTAGTTACATTACCGTTGCTGTCATAAGCATATGCTAAACCGGTGCCCGCCGCTATTCCGGTATTATTGCCGCTGCCATCGCTAATGGTTTGTAGTTGATTGGTATAATTGGTTCCGGTACCATAGTTATAACTTAATTGATCAATCAGCGTGCCAGCGCTATAGCGGTTCAGTGCCGTAATATTACCCATCAGGTCGTACGCAATACCTGTTTCATTATTATTATCAGCAGATACCCCGCCAAGAAGCCTGTTTAACTTATCATAGGTATAAGTGTAATTATCGCTTACGGTTGGTGTTTGCCAACTTTGGTAAGCAATATTGCCGTTATATTGCTTACCTGCTGCTGCAAGGTTATATTGTAACTGCATGGTAAACAGCGGTGCACTACTACTTAACAGCCAGCCACGTTCGTTATAGGCATAGTTAATTTGCTGGTAAAAGGTTGCACTGTCTGTACTGTGCAGGCTCTTGGTATAAACCTGCCCTATTTCGTTATAAGCCATTTGCGAAAGTAACGTCCGGGTGGTAGGCGTATTATTGCCATTCGTTAGCTGTTCCCAGCTTTTTAGTTTGCGGCCCACATGGTCATACAAATACTGATTGGCAATAGTAACCAGCGGATAGGTGATGCTGGCCGTATTCCAGTGCTGTCGAGTCGCCGTCGTGGGCTGATTGGTAAAGTTGTAGGTGGTACTAACGGCATCGTAGTTATTGTTGCTCAGCGTGCTGGCCAAATAGTGTTGGGTATAGGCTTTCAATGATCTTCCCCAATAATCATAATATTGCACACTCCATAGCATATTGGCCGGGGTATTAAGTATCGCTTTCAAGCCTGCCGTCATCTTCCCGCGGGTGCCCAAATCCGCACCGCTGGGAGCGCTGTAAACCGTTGGCAAATTCGGTATGCCAGAGTAACCATCATAATAATTAATGGATAGGGTTGCTGTGACCGAGCTGGTAGGCCAGGCCACATTGGTATAACCATTGCCCGTGCTTACCGGCGCCTCATACAAATTGGTGCTGATGCCCGTTAACGTGGCCTGTAGCGATGCCCGGCTAATGGCGGCGTTACCATTATTCCAGACGCCCGTCATCACCACTCTTTGCTGTGCATCGTACTTGGTAAATATCCATTGGTTGTTCACCCGCTGGTTGGCATCCTGCGTAGCCACCGGCTGATCCATTGTGTTAAATATGGTGTACTCCCATCCCTTGCCGGGCAGCTTCTTTTGCACGGGGCGATTCCGCTCATCGTACTGATATTGGTAGCACAGGTTATTGAGCGTTATGGAAGCTAGGTTTGCAGCACCATCCGCTCCTGATGCAGGCGGCAACACAAAGGCCAGCCTGCCCAAGTCGTCGTATACGTAATAGGTACTCAGCATTTGCACTGCGCCATTGGTATAATTATATACCCGTTTCAGCACCACATGCCCGTCAATATCCTTGTATTCTTCTATTGTTCCGGCCCTGCCGCTTTGCCAGTTTTCGTCTTTGCTGATGGTAACCGTAAGGGCATTGGCTGCATAATAACCGTTGGCATATAGGGTTTGGCTCATATCGCTGTTTATCACCGTATAATACATGGCTGCCTGTCTGCCATTAACAGAGTCCGTACTAAAGGCAGTGGCATTATTAATGGTATACACCATTTTTGCCGTATGCCCGCTACCACTTACGCCACTGGTGCTCAATTGCCATGGCGCACCGGGTGCTCCCTGTTCCACCGTTCTGTTCAGCGGTGAATTATCAAAATTAGTTTGTGCGTATGGATTAGCCATTGGCGTAACGCCTGTTGGTGGCGCATTATAAAATGCTCCCTGGTCGCCACTCACTGCATTGGGTCTGAAACTGCCCGGCGTACCGGTATACGGCGTATAGGGCAGGTATTTGGTTACCTCCCGGCCATATTGGTCATAAGCTTGCGGCTGAACAACATCGTTCCCAAAAGGGCTTGCCATTACCTGGATGCTTTGTATCGGCCTGCCTAAACCATCCACATATTGTATGGCCTGCTGTAATGAACAGGTTCCTTGGCCGCCCAGTTGATTTTCGCTGGTAAAACCGGCAATCCGCGGGCTATTGGTAATTACATAGTTTTGGGTCAGGGTTGGCGTAGTTGTCAGCTGTATACAATCTATCGTTTGTATAGTCGCCGAAAACGGCCCGGTAGTAGTGAAGCCGCTGGCCAGATTTATACTGACGTTACTGCTATAGTTACCCGTAGTATTGGCCGATGATAGCGTTAACGGCCCGTTTGTTTGTGCTTTAACCTTGCAGCATAACAGCAGCAGAATTGCTAAAGCGACAGTTTTATGGTTCGTTGTGATAAAGTGTCTCATGGCTGCCGTTATTGAAGGGTTAAGGTTAGGTCAGAACTTCCTGTTGCTATAACTACCGAGCTAAAGCTTGCATTATGTACGCCATTCTGTGGACTTCGTGTGCCCAGGGTAATGTTATGGGTATTGGAATCATTCGCATTAACGGTCAGTGTGGCGTAGGTGCCAGCAGGCACGTTAATGGTTGAATTACCCGGCAGCACACTAAAAGAGCTGAGCCCGGTGAAAGTAAGCGTAAAACTAGCGGTACCATTGTTGTGCACGGCAAAGGAAATATTCTGTATGGGGCAGCCGCAGATGGTTGGATTATTAGCCATTGTTTGGCCGTTGTAATTCAAATCATAATTTGCTTCTGCATTTGCTGATGCTTTGGTTGATGAAAAATAACGGTTTGCAGGTACCGAATAAGTGGTTGATTGCGCCGTAGTGCCCGCCGGACAATTGTTCCGTGTAAAGGTAGTCGTGGCAATTGCATCATTGCCAATCGTTTGATCATAAGTATGGTAACCATAGTTCTTTACGATATTACCGTTCCAGTCCTTTACGTTTTTAAGGCGCTGAAAATAATCGTACTCAAAATAATTGACCGAGCCTTTGGTATCAGCAATAGAACGCAATCCTGATGGATCATAGGCATAGGTGGTCATCTGCGCGGCAGCCGGGTAAAGGCGTAACTCGTCTATATTGGTTGTACCGCTTATAGTTGCCTGTGTTACGCCCGATGGAACCTGGTATTCGTAATACGTCCAGCCGTTAATCGTATTGAGGGGTGTTCCGGTTAAATAACTGCCAGCGTAAACAGTGGCCGCTCCGTTATTGCTCCAATAGGAGAGTACATAGGCTGTTCCGGTTGGTAAAAAAGGCGAAGTAATATTGCCTGCGCTGAGCGGGTAAACCATTGTTCCGGTTGGTGCCGTAGGATCAAATGTTGGTTTGCCGCTAAAGCTCCAGTTACCCTGCCCGTTGGCCTCAAAGCTGGTATAGGCTATCTGTGTATTGCTGCCATAGCTGGTCGTTGCATTTTTTACCTGCGCTATGGGATTTTCATACAGATAATCCCACAATATGGATACCGGGGTCGAATTACGGGGAGTATATTGAATAATATTGTTCTGATTGTCATACTGGTCGAAGCTAATCATCTGCACGTAGCGTGAATCGCCTGTTAAATTGCCCGAAGTTACCGCCGATGGCGTGAAATTAGTAAGCGGCTGCGCAACACTTAATGTTGAAATGGTAGCAGGAACAATAGATCCCCCGATGATGCCATATTTAAACTGATTTAATTGCGCCGATATGATGGCCGAGGTACTGGTTGCTGCATTTTTTAAGGTATCGTAACTCTCCACTGGTTCTGCCTGCATGTTACGGTTAATCATGCTGTCCAGTACCATGCTGCCCGTGGTGGTACTACCAGATGATGGCAGGTAATCTACCGGGTAACGCGTTCTTTTTACCAACGTATTGCCTTTACTATCGGTATGATAGCTTCTGGTTATTTGCTGGTGTACAAGGTTATCATATTTGCTACTTGTTGTTGAGGTTGTGTATTTGGTAGTATCGCTGGTATCGTAAACATTGGTTGTGGTTCCTGTTAAATAATTATCGTCCGAAATAATATCGTAAGGGAAAACGAGATAAGAGTTCGTATCATCTGGGGGCGCTTGTCCTTTTAGAATGGGATTTCCTTCCAAACCTTCATTATAATTGAGTTTCTTGATCGCCAAACCAACGTTCGAATAGTCGGTTTGAGCAAAGGCGGTATAGGTATTAGCTGTGGCACTCACCACCTGATACACGCCGCTGCCTTTATTGATAAACTCTTTTTTTGATAGCAAATGCCCGCGGACGTAAAAAGAACTCAGGTAAACTAGCGTACCGGCAGCGCTGGCATCCAATAGCGCATCCTTCTGATCGGTAAAGACATAATCTGTCCGGCCAATATTATTGCCAGGCGTTCCAATGTATTCCGAAACATTCGGGTAAACTACGGTTGCTCCGTCATAGGCTTCCAGATCGCAATGCGGGCTGCTGGTGAATGTCCGCACAGTCTCGGTTGCCGCCAGGCCAGGATTACTCTGTTGCGTTACCCCTGCATAATACCGATGTGTTTGAGAAGCTTCGAAATAAGCGTAATTTAAAAAGAAATTGGGCCTTGCCGTGCTGGGGCTATATACATAGGTCTTTACAACCGGTGTCGGGTTAACACCATCATAACTGCTGATGGTACTTACCCGAAGGCCGCCCGCCAGAGTCAGTACGCTACCGGCACCGTAATTCAGCAGATTACCGGAACTATAAAATTGATTGGTTTGATAAGTGAAAGTACTATAGCCGCCGGTAGGATAATGGATGCCGGTGAGCACATACGCCTGCATATAATTGGAATCGCAGTTGCGGTTGGCCTGACCGATCGTAACATTCTCCGGCGTATCGCCGGAATTCGGTGAATAGGTGATCGTCTGTGCGGGCGTCAGCATCGTGTTTGCTGTTTTTCCCGGATTGCCAGACAGTTCGCCGTTATAGTACCCCCAGTAGTCCTGAGCAAAAGAGCTGTAAGCAGGCAGGGTAACGCTTGTATTATAATCAAATCGGTAGTGCTGCATGATGCTGCCGCCCTTGTCCAATACCTGGATAGAGTCCAGCCGCAAACGGGTGGTACTATTGGCACTGAAGTAACTCTTATAAAAAACAATGGTCTTTTGTAATTCCATTGCTTTAGTGCCATAGTTATATTGGTATATTTTTATATCAGCTAATCCGTAGGCGGTGCTACCCGTGCCCTGCAAATCGGTTCTCGCAGAACCATCCAGGTCAAATACTACTTTGCCATTTTTGAAATTGATTTGTTTGGGCAATTGTTCGGTAACGCCATTGAAGTTACCCGGGGTGGTTGGCGCAGAGGAGTAGCTGGCCGTATAAAAACCACCTGAACCATTAACAAAAATATTATTGATATTGTCTGCCACCGTAAAAATCTCCGAATCATCGGCCGGATAATTCACCTGGTCAGCCTGGTAAGTAAAGCCAATAGTATCACGACGGTTTTGACTGATCATTGTTTCCAGTTTCCAGGCACTGGCTATTGTTAATGAAGGCCCACCACCCGAAGAAGTCGTTGTAATGTCAGTTGAGGCATCCCCAAACTTGTAATAGTTGCCGTGTTCATCAACAATGGAAAAATTGGTGAGACCAGTGCTTGGCGGCGGAATAGTCGCCTGATAAGCGACTAGTGTGTGGCTGATCTTTATTGGTGCAAAAGGCATCAGCCGCGGCGTATAATTGTTGCCTGTTGCTGAACCATCGAAAAAGAATTTACCCCCATGACCCGGGAAATCATAAGAATAAATATCGGGTCTGCTGTCGTAGGTGCCATTGGATATATACTCTATAGAATCTATGCCCGGTTGCGTATTATAGCTATTGTTATTCGGAATATGCATATAACCGTTCAGATAGCCGAAAGCACAGTCGTCCGGCAGGCCCATTGTGCGGCGAGTAATCTGTCCCCCGCTGGAAATCGACCATCCAAGGCCCGCCCAACTGGCAACATCGGTAACTTTTATGCCCGAAGCATGGTAGGACAAAGTGATGGGTACCTGTAGCCCACCGGCTTCAACCGTGTACAGGGGAATGGATATATCCGGCACTCCGGTAAACTCATTAACCTGGTAGGTACCATATTTTTCAATTGCTGTTGCCGCCGGTGAGCGGGGAGCCAGCATCGGAACAAAATATTGGGTTTGAGAGGTTGCCTGTGCATCCGTTTTTATGCGGCACATAACCAGGCAAGCAACTATGACAATCAATAATTTAAATTTCATAATTTATGGTGATGAGGTGGTTTAAAATAGTTAGTGGTTGGGTTTGAGTAACTCGTCCAGTTTTTCTTCCAGTACTTTTATACGTTGCCCTTGATCGAGTAATTGTTGTTTTTGAGCATCAAGAGTGCTTTGCTGACCCTCCAGACTTTGTTTTAACTCTTTGTTTTCTCTGTCTTTTTCAATCAAGTACAGTGTCAATTCCTCAACCTTCTGTAAAAGCTTTATCTGATTGTCACCAACATTCAACCCATTAGTCTGCATTTCTTTAGCTGAAGGAATTTCGGGTAGGTGGTGATTGGCTTCGATATATTTTTCTATCTCTGACAGAGGAAACAGCTTATAAGTTGGTTCAAAAACGAAATCAGCTCCGGTAGTATTTACTGTTATTGAATTTGCTCGGGCACTGCCTGCAACATCGAATTTGTAGGTAGAAGATGTTTTTCCAATCAACAGACTGCCATTGTTGTCTATCCGCATCGCTTCGGTAAGTGATGTAGTTGTATTTGCCGTTGTGCGAAAAACAATAGCCGAACCTTGCGCTGATCCCGGGGTCCAGTTTTCTGTTGCCATTCCCAATACTTGAGATCCAAAAAGTTCAGTGGAACTTGTAGCATTAAATGCACCAAAATTGATTTGTCCGACTGCAGCGCCAAGGTTTGGATTACCACCGGTAATTGACCTGTATAAACCTAAAGAGGTGGAGGTGGCAGCTACTACACTCAACGGTTCTTGTGGCGTGATGGTGCCTATACCCACGTAGCCCCCTAAAGGATTTAAATTCAAATTACCATATAATGATCCCGAACTTTGGGTACTTTGAAGCCATGAATATCCGTTTTGTTTGGCCGAAATATTAAATTGTAATGAGGTGAAACCGCCAGATCCGCCATTAGAATTTCCTATAAATATTCCACCGGCTCCTTGAGGGTCAACATTGAGTGTCGAATTTGGCGTGGTGGTTCCGATGCCAATATTCCCCGTTGTTGACCAAGGTGTATTTTGTCCGTTTGCAATGTGAATAATTAAAATTGTAATTAGCGTCAAGTAAATTTTTTTCATATTCTTTTATTTTTTAGAGAGTTCGGCGACTTGTTTAATTAATAAGTCTATTTGTGCTTGTTGGGCTTGATTAACTACCAATTGTTTTTGATTGATATCTTGTTGTTCATTAAGCTGTATCTGTTGATCAACTATTTGTTTTTGCTGCTCATTAATTTGTTTGTCCTTCTCAATCATAAACAGGGTCAATTCTTCCACCTTCTGTAAAAGCTTTATTTGATTATCACCAACATTCAAACCATTAGTCTGCATTTCTTTGGCCGAAGGAATTTCGGGTAAATGGTGATTGGCTTGAATATATTTTTCAATCTCCGGTAAGGAAAATAGCTTGTACGTAGATTCAAAAACAAAATCAGCTCCGGTGGCGTTTACTGTTATTGCGGTTGCCCGAGCACTGCCATAAACATCCAGTTTATAGGCAGAGTTCACCTGAGTAGTTTGTCCTATAATAATATTACCATTGCCGTTGATGACAAGATCGTTTCCATAATACCAACCTAATCCGGCTCCAACTTTATTGATATACCTGCGGGTTCCTAATATCATTTCACCGGTGGCATCACCGCTATTACTATTGCCAGCTACTGTAATAATCCTTCCCTGACCCCATAGATTGGTGCCATCTGCATTGGCTGGTGTAACAAATTCAAGTTGGGCTCCGGTTGTTGAAGATCGTGATCCTGTATTTCCTTGAATAATCAGTCCACCACCGGTATATGAAGCCTGGGCATCTATTGAAGCTCCTGAACCAACTATATGCAAATTTGTTTGGGGACTTGTTGTACCAATACCCACATAGCCACTATTTGCGATTTTAAAATATATTTGTTCTGAATAAGTCGATGGCGCAGATCGCGCTATATAGAAATAATCGGTATTTGCCCCGTAACCTAAATATAATTTCCAAGCCGGGAAAGCCGAATTTACAAAACTCCAATTACCTGCTGTAGGTGATCTGGCAACGTTTGAGGTCAACATAATACCTGCATAAGACAATGCATTCTCTGGCATCAACGCACCAGCATTGGGCATCCACAAGGCATTATATCCCCCTCCATGATCAGCAGGCACAGTTGTATTTATGGTTACATCACCTGGCCCTGGACTTGGAAAGTTGTTTTGGGCATGACAAAAATAAGTCAGACTACTTAATGCGAATGTTAGTAAAGTTTTCTTCATTGTGTTTTTTCTTTAGATAATTCTGCAACTTGTTTAATCAAGAAATTAATTTGGGCTTGTTGGGCTTTCAATTGTTCTTGTTGTGATTGATTAACTGCTGATTGTTTTTGATTGATTTCATCTTGTTTTGCGATTAACTTTTGCTGGTCTCCAATCTGTTTATCCTTATCAATCATATATAAAGTAAGCTCTTCGACTTTCTGTAAAAGCGTTATCTGATTATCCCCAACATTCAACCCATTAGTCTGCATTTCTTTGGCTGAAGGAATTTCGGGTAAATGGTGATTGGCTTGAATATATTTTTCAATCTCCGGTAAGGAAAATAGCTTGTACGTAGATTCGAAAACAAAGTCAGCTCCGGTGGTATTTACTGTAACTGCATTGGCCCGAACATTTCCGGCAACGTTCAATTTATAAGATGAACTCGTTGCAGGAGGAATGCCAATTTGCACATTTCCATTGCCTAAAATCCACATCAATTGCGTTTCATTGTTATTATTATCGTGGTTATAAAACGCAAAACCACCGGTGCCACCACCACCTTGATTGGAGATAAAATCGATTTCACCTGAACTGGCCGTTCTATTCCAGCCAATTAAAAGTTGGCCGGAATTGGCCATGTAACTCAAATTTCCCAAATTTCCTCTTGGGTCTAAATTAGCACCTCCCAGCATTGCCGTTCCCATAACGTGCAAATTCGCCAATGGATTACTTGTTCCAATACCCACATTCCCTGCAAAATACCCCTGCCCATCTGCACGTACGCTATAAGTTATTGTTCCATTAAGTAAACCATCATAAAAGTAATTTGCAACGCCATTTGGCTGGTCCGTCCATGCCCTGAAGATCCCTGAGGAAGGATATGAGTAACCGGCGCCTAACTGGTGCCCTACAAAAAATGTTTGACCAACCGATGTCTGCGCGACCACTTTACTAGTGTTTAAAACACCATTGGCGTCCTCCGTTAAAGTAGTTTGTCCAAAAGATTTGAAGCCAACAACGACTAGTAGCGATAAGGTTAAATAAATTTGTTTCATAAAATGATCGGGGTAACGCTATTTCTTATTTGATTTGTTAATTAATAATTGCACTTGTTGTTTAAGCTGATCGATTTCCTCCTGTTGTGTTTTCAATTGATTTTGTTGCTGTTTTTCTTTCTCATCTTTTTCAATCAAATACAAGGTCAATTCCTCCACCTTTTTCATCAGTATTTGGTTCATCTCACCCAGGTTAAGCCCACCTTTTTCTACCTCTTGCGCTGAGGGCACTTCAGGTAAGTGTTGGTTTTGGTCGATATAAGTTTTAACATCTACAAGAGAAGGAAGCGAGTAATCCTTTTTAAAAACATAATCGGGCCAGTTGGCGACAGCTTTAACAGTAAAAGATGTAGCCACCGCAGAGCCAGCGACAGCCAGTAGATAACTACCCTGATTACCCTGCGTATTGCCAATAAGAACCTGCCCATTACCCATTACCCATTATCCACATTAATTGCGTTTCATTGTTATTATTATCATGGTTATAAAATGAAAAACCGCCGGTTGTGCCACCACCCTGATTTGATATCAGGTCGGTTTCACCCGCACCAGAGGTCCTATTCCAACCAATTAATGCAGCTCCAGTATTTGCTAGAAAATTCGTATTTACCAAGGTATGATCTAAATTACCACCACCAATTAATGTAGTGCCAAAAACTTGCAGGTTTGCTTTTGGTGCAGTTGTGCCAATGCCGACGTATCCGCTAGGAAGAATTGTCACATTGGCGGCGTTATTAGTACCTAAAATAAGGGGCGCATTTGGTACATTTATTAGAAAACCGGTATTAGGGCCGTGATAAACACTCGTTGCAACGCCCGGGCCATCAAAACCAGCCAACAATCCCCAATTTGAGGTGCTGTTTGTTATGTTCATCTGATTACCAAAAATATTCGCTGATCCTGAATTGGAACTAAATGTAGCGGTATTGCCAGGGTATGTGTTTTGACTTCCAACCACGGTCAGGGCGTTGGCAGGACTTGTTGTTCCGATGCCAATATTTCCGGTTGTTGACCAAGGTGTATTTTGTCCATTTGCAATGTGAATAATTAAAATGGCAATAAAGGCTAAATAGATTTTTTTCATTTTGTTTTTTGGTTTGAAAGTTCTGCGACTTGTTTTATCAGTAAATCAATTTGGGCTTGTTGTGCTTTTAAAATTTCCTGTTGCTTGTTTAATATCGTTTCTTGCTGTTTTTCTTTCGCACCCTTCTCAATCAAATAAAGCGTCAATTCCTCCACCTTTTTCATCAGCACCGTATTCATTTCGCCTAGATTAAGTCCATCCTTTTCTAGCTCCTGTGCCGAAGGGACACCCGGTAAATGCTGATTTTGATCGATATAAGTTTTTACATCCGCAAGCGACGGAAGAGTATAGTCGTTTTTGAAAACATAATCAGGCCAATTGGCGTAAGGCTTTACAGTCATGGAGGTTGCTATGGCACTGCCGTTTACGGCAAGCTTATAACCATTGGCATTGTTAGTTCCAATGCTCACATTTCCCATATTTATCACTAAAGGGTAAACCGTTTGTGTAATTGGTGATGCCGGAATGGTACCTCCCCAGTTAGGCGTGTAATAACCCGTACCATCAAAATGAGCGGCAACTGAGGTTCCCCCATTTCCGTTAGCAATATCAAAAACAAGGTAAACCGTTGAATTATCTGAACTAAACAAAAGGCGGAAATTTGACATGACAACACTTCCTGCGTATGAATTATTACTTAACACTGTAACTGAGCTGTTATAATCATACTGGTTCGCATTCACTGTAAGTTCTACCGTCTGCGCTCTACTCGGAGCTTCAAAACTAAGGGTATAAATCCCTTTGATCCGGTTACCACTGGCAACAACGTAAGTGCCAGCCGATGGTACAGAAATGGATTGCGAATCATTTATAACGATTCCCTTAACTGCTATCGCTCCGTTTACATCAAGGGCTGATGCGGGTGTCGTCGTTCCAATACCCACAAAGCCGGTATTAGTATTGGAAATACTATTGTTGGTACCGCTACTCCATTGAGATTGAGCATAAGAAAATTGAAATATTAAAAAAATGGCAATAAGGGTTAAATAGGCTTTTTTCATGTTTCTATTTGATTTTATGAATATGTTGAATAGATTTTGCTCTACTCTTAAATGAAGTTTTGATTTAGAATTATTTGAGGCGAAGCCGTAGCTTTCTCATCTTTTATTTACATGGCTGAAGTAATGGGATTAAATGTTAGTCCAACTTTTGCAATAAATTGGTCCGCTTTATCAAGTACCTTTAATGAAGATGGCTGTTTGCCCGTATTTATTACACAGAAACAAGGGTGTTAAATGAGGCCTTCAATACGTTTTAGATAGGACGCAATAATGATTTAATTGAAATGGCCACGACAAGACACAAGGGGTTGAGTAGTTTTTCACGATAAGGTTGGGTGTAAATGGTGAATATTTAGGTTTTGTTTTCTTTTACTAAAGAAATAATAATAATGCACTTATCAAAATAAGATTTAAAATACTTTAAAATACACATGGAGATTTAATGGATGTTGTTTCATCCACTTTGTTCATTTAAAGTAAGTTATGCTAAACGAAAAAAGAGGTATACCAGCTTTACAGCTGAATTATACCTCTTTGTCTCATTGGGTAGCCCAAACAGGACTAAACTCGAACCACTTTGCAGAAAATATCAGGATTTTGTCCAACATTTTTTGATTTTGAGGCCGATTTTGGGAGACTTAAAATCAATGATTTAACTCGCTTATACAACAGTACTTTTATTTCAAAGCATTTAGTAACTTGACCTTTTCTTTCTTAAAATCGATCGTGCTGTTAGGATACCGTCTTTTGATAAAGACTGCACTCTGTAATCTTATTTCTAATTATAGCACCATTTGTTAAGCATGGTATCTAGGGTTGTCAATTGGACGACTTAATTATTCTTTATGCAATTATCAACTAACAAAAAAGAAAACAAACTAAAGCACCAACAGGACCGCCAACGAACCAGCCTGCACGTGCTTTTAGAAATTTCGATCCAGCATCGGCCATACTGCCAACTTTACCTAACGTACTTTGTGCTTGGATATTAGTTTGTTGTAAACCTAAAACCAATTAATCAATGCTCACTAACAGGCTGTTGACACTTTCTAAGTGTTTGGTTTAGTTGATTAATGGTATTATTTAATTGAGAAATCTGAATTTGTTGCTGGTTAATAAATGTACCAATACCAGTGACTGCGTCATTCAAGTTTGTAGCTGATGCCACAATAGTAATCTGACTTCCAAAAGATTTTTTAACATTTGCAGATTATCTGCCTGAGCTTTTTGATAATCGTCTATATAGGCTGTGTTTTTGATATCATTTTGAACAAGGTCGGGAAAATCGCTTTAACCTGAACAAATTGATGTAGACATAAATGTATAGCCAGAAACCTGGGACAAATCATTTTTTGTAGCAACCAATTGAGGCAATGAATTGTTTTCGTTGCTAATGATTTGGTTGGTTATTTGAACAGGTACATTATTTTGAAGTATATAGGTTTTGTAATTTGGGTCTGTTTGCATGATCATCAAATAAAAAAATGCGCAGGCCATTCCTAATATCCTTCGGCTATTAAAAAAAATCGCTCCAGTACTTGTTGGAACAATATTTTTTTGTCGAGAGCGAGAAATAAAGTTTTAAGTTGTACCGAAGACAGTCCTGAGGCGCCGTTATTAGCTGCATTGGTAATGAGATTGTAATTATTATCTATTTTGTGAGGTAAGTGTGTAAATCGAATGTTTTTTTGTAACAAAAAAATTACCTTATGTGATACCTAACTATAAAGCGATGTCTTTATAATTGGCAACACAATGTTTTGTTTCTAAACCTCATCAAATCGCGTATAAATGAACATTTTTACGAATACCCTCAACAATGTCTTTCTGAAATCAATGTCTGAACCGCATATTATTTGGGCATAAGCTTGTCCTGGGAATTATTCATCTTCTGTCTTATTCCAATAAGTAAAC
>Ga0206833_1015_pt1 | contig 47687 bp, 44 predicted proteins | sample Alteio_BWOrgCont_32_FD_152891 | JGI IMG/M metagenome (GOLD analysis project Ga0206833, IMG submission 152891) | Enriched cells from forest soil in Barre Woods Harvard Forest LTER site, Petersham, Massachusetts, United States -... | ecosystem: Environmental > Terrestrial > Soil > Temperate forest >... | reverse complement strand
ACACATGGGGATATCATGATGCAGCAACCGGAGCCGGCAGATACGATAGTTATTACCAGGAAATGGTGAAAAGATATGGTCAGCCGCAAACAATGGTGAATTTTTCTGATAAAATGCAGCTGATGAATGCGGTGGGTTACCAGGGGATATTTGAAGCAGCCGGTCATAAGATAAACGAAACAGGTGGTGTAATGCTGTGGAAACTGAATGCCGCCTTACCAAGTGTAATATGGCAGATATATGACTGGTATTTAGAGCCCAATGCCGGCTACTATGCCATGCAAAATGCCTGCGAGCCACTCCATATTCAGTTTAATCAGGATGACTCGACAGCAGCAGTAATCAACAGGATGCACCATGCTACCGGTTTATTGACCGCTAAAGCTGATGTTTATGATATCGACAGTAAATTGGTCAAATCATTTTCGGCAGACCATATCAACCTTGATGAAACAGGAGCCCCGGAAGTGATTAAATTAAAGGAGCTATTAGCAGCAATAAAAGGAGTAAGTTTTGTTGTGCTTAATTTAACCAACGCTGCCGGTAAAAATGTTTCGCATAATGTTTACTGGTTAGCACCCGGAAATGACTTTACGGGGTTTAACAACATGCAGGCAACCGAGGTGCAGACTAAAGTTTTAAAGGAAGAAAAAGGCACCACCGAAAATAAATGGACACTTGAGATTACAAACCATACCGATAAAATAGCATTTTTTGTGCGCCCGCAGTTAATGAAGAACGGCGAAGAGGTGATGCCAAGCTATTGGACAGCTAATTATTTTACTTTGGCTCCGCACGAAAGTATTACCGTTACGGTAGGTGCGCCGGTAGCCATATTGGGCGATGTACAGCCAACCGTTTTAGTTGAAGGGTGGAATGTTGCTAAAAAGGAAATCGCATTATCTGCAAAATAATCTCTCCAATACAATCAAATTGACAGGGCCCTGGTTTTACCGGGGCCTTTGTTTTTTGAAAGATTTTGAAGGATGTCTGTTTAATGTTGAGTTGCTCTTGTATTCCTATTGCTTAAAATCAGGTTAAATAAAATGGTGATGAGCAACGCTATTACGCATCCGCTAACTACGCACATTACCCGTTCAACCGCAACAAACCAGTGCTTGCTTCGTTCCTGTTGTATAGTTACAATAACAAAGCCAGCCAATGCACTTCTTACAGCATCCTTAATATTTAGTGCCAGGCCAATACAAATGGTTAAAATTACGCCGATACATAAAATAAGAAGATTAGGTAGCTGTAAGGGATACAGGCAAATGCCGACAGCGCAGCCCAGTATATTTGCCTTGATGCGATTATAGGCCTGCGTGGTACTATGATCGGGCGAGAGTACGATCACAACCGAAACAATGGCCCAATAAAAGGGGTATTGTGGAAATAACACATAAGGTATGTAGCAAACTATTACCCCTGCCAGGCATTTGGTTATATAAATAAGATTGGATGGAAACGCTTGTTTTTTAAAGGGGTTGGTAATCATAGGTGAAGAAATTTTTCTGAGTACGAACGTTATTTTTTTGAATAGACGCCATCCATTTTATATTAAAAGTATAACAAAAAATTAAATTATGTTACTTTGTTTTTAACTATCATTTACCTGTCTGTATCAAATGAATAAAAGCGATATTTTAATTATTGGCGCTGGAGCTGCCGGATTGATGGCCGCCCGTTTACTGGCAAAAGCCGGAAAAACGGTAACTGTATTGGAAGCACGCGATCGTTGCGGCGGCCGTATCCATACTTTGCATAATGAGCTTTTCTTTAAAGATGCCGAATTAGGGGCCGAATTTATTCATGGTGAATTACCGGTTACCCTTAACTTGCTTAATGAGGCAGGGATAGCTTTTTATCCAGCCGATGCGGAGATGTGGCAATACAAGAATGGTAAATTTTATACCGAAGGCGGCTTTATTGAAGAGTGGGGTTTGCTGATGGAAAAGCTTAACGAAGTTGAACAGGATAGCAGTATAGAGGAATTTTTGCACCGGAATTTTGCCGGGGATGAGTACGCTGGACTAAAAAAATGGGTACGCCGTTTTGTTTCGGGTTATGATACCGCCGATCCTGAAAAAGCCAGCACATTTGCTTTAAAAAATGAATGGCAAAATGAAGATAATGATTCCCAATATCGTGTTAAAGGCGGGTATGGGGTATTGATTAAATACCTGGAAGATGAAATCACCAATTCTGGAAATAAGATCTATCTCAACTCAATAGTAAAAGAAGTTAAATGGACATCCCATAAGGTAGAAGTGGTTACGCTGGATGGTTCGGTTTATGAATCATCACAACTCATAATTGCCCTGCCACTTGGCATTTTGAAGGCTGATGATAGTCAAAAAGCATCGGTGTCATTTAATCCGCCGCTTGTTGAGCAAAATAAAGCTATTGCGAACATGGGTTTTGGATCGATTATTAAAGTGCTGCTTGAATTTGAGGATGCTTTTTGGATGGATGCTAAAACGGAAGCCTTAGCAGGCAAAAGCTTAAGTAATATGGGCTTTTTATTGTCTGACGAGGATATGCCAACCTGGTGGACACAAGTGCCGCAACACAGCCCGGTACTTACCGGCTGGCTGGGTGGATTGCCGGCGTATCGAAAAAAAGATACAATGGAGGAGGAAATGTTGAATGAATCGCTGCAGTCATTATGCAATATATTTAAACGGGATATGGATGAGCTAAAGGGCAAACTGCGTGCATTTCATATCGCTAACTGGACTGTTGATCCGTTTACATTGGGTTCATATGCTTACGATACTGTCGGCGCATCACAATTACGTAACTTACTCGGCACACCAGTTGATAATACTTTGTTTTTCGCAGGTGAATATCTGTATGAGGGCCCGGCGATGGGCACAGTTGAGGCTGCACTTTCAAGCGGCGAAGAAGCAGCAAAGAAAATATTGAAAAGATGATATAGTCGGGGAAGATTTTTAACCTTGCGTGCTCGAAAGATAAAAGTTAATTAAAAAAGGTTGTCATCCTTCTCCGCCTGTATGGCGGAGAAGGATCTTCTGCTTTAGAAAGGCACACGGTTATTGCATCTTGCAGAAGATGCTTCACTACGTTACCCATGACCTATTTGGATAATTAAATCGAAGAAAGGCCCCAGAGGGGTCAAATCTCGGTAGAAAGAAAAATTAACAACCATATCGTGCCATCGGTACGAAACCTGTACGCTGGCATGTAGCGTACCTACGGCACGCTAAAACATTTTGCAACAATATTTTCTACCGATATTTTGCACCTCCGGCGCATTTTCTGTCATTTCACCTTCAGATTTCAGAGGATTTTAACGTTCAGAATGACAAAAGTTCTTTTTAGCGCCTTTCGAACACTCAAGACTTTTATCCCTGAACTTTTAATTTTCTGATTCCGCTTTCATTATATTTTTCAAGGCTTTGAATGGCGGCCGACCTGCCTGTTTCAACCATTTCTTCGGCCCGGTAAAAGTCGAAGGCGCCACAGCAATCAGCCGAAACTTCAATTAAAATATCAGGTGGGTGTTGTTCTATAGAAACCTTGGCAATATGAAACATCATTAAACTGATGGTTTTGTTAATCAGGTTAAAATAGCCAATCTTTTCCTCATTGCTTAAGGGGTTAAGCCTTTGCAGGTGATGGTAAAAGTCTTTGAGTCTTTTTTGATAAACAGATTGTTCGGCTACAATTTCTGTTTTTTGAATAACAGGTTTAATATAAGGGATATCGGCATTCACATTTACGGCAATCAAAATATCGCCGGGAGTTCTTGTAATATATTCAATGGGTATGTTGTTAATAACACCACCATCAACCAGCAAACCGTCTGCTGTTTTAACCGGGGTTAACACAGTGGGTATGGCAACTGATGCTCTTATCGCGTTAAATACATTTCCCTCGGTAAAAATGACTTCCTTTTTATTAATGATGTCTGCTGCAACAGCGGCAAAGGGTATGTTGAAATCCTCAATATCCTGATCTGAAATAAATTCTTTCATTTTATGAAATAATTTATCCCCTTTAACCAGCCCTTCGGTAGTGAAACTAAAATCAAGCAGGTTAAACAGCTTCATTTTATCCAGCGTGTAAAGCCAATCTTTATAAGCCTCCAATTTACCCGAAGCATAAACCCCACCAACAACCGCACCCATTGAAGTGCCCGCAATTGATGATATTTCGAAACCATTTTTTTCAAGTTCCTCAATAACACCAATATGCGCTATGCCCCTGGCCCCGCCCCCCGATAATACCAATGCTACTTTTTGTTTCATTTGAATGGAAGTTTATACTATAATGTTATACGTTAAAATACAAAAAAGGTGCGCTTAAAACTAACATTTTGACACTTTAAATGTTTATTTGTTTAAACGCTAAATAAACATTTATAATGCCTCAATTTCGGGTTTCGCCAAATTACCCATCTACACTGGCCTCCAGTAATTTCCTGACATGATGATCATATCCAGTAGTTTAATGGTGTTGTCGTAATAATCAAAGTCTTTTAGTTTAAAAGCGATGAGATAATCCCAGATTTTGTTGAGCCACAGCTGATTTTTTGAATCGACCATAGCCGATACGCCAAATGGAGCACTGAAGCTGAGGGCTTCAAAATTATTTCCTTTTATATCGTTGCCGGCCAAAGTGTATCCGGCGGCCAGATTATAAGTGTCGTTTTTAGTGGTGCTTCGTATCCAGGTATTTATCTTATCTGTGTTTTTTTTGGCCCGCACATCGCCGTTAAGTAAATAGTCTGTTCCGATGCGCCATGGTACACGGCAGGCATTGTAATTATAATCCCCATCATATTTTGATTCGAGAAAATAGGGGCGTGCAGGCTTCGCTTTTTTGTTGATGTTTACAATAAAATCGGGCAGCAACCCGGCATCGGGGCTATATTTTTCCTGCATCATGCCGAAAAGGTTGTAATTATGATCTATAACCTGGTTCCAGCGGTTATCGGCTGTAGCTTTATAAAATGCTTTGAAGTTTGCCGGCATAAAGTCAGATGAGCGGGTATCAAAAAAGTCTTTGCTTTCGGCCTCCACGGCATCACTCAATAAAACCGACCATGTTATGTGATTGATCTCATATTGCATAATGGCATCAATTGCAGCTTTACCTTCAGCAAGGTAATTGATAGATCCTTTGCTTCCCCATTGTTTATCTGCCAGTAATAAGGAATAGGCAATATCCATATCGCCGTCAGTAGCCGAGGTATTATCCAGGTTTTTACCTCCGGTATATTGCGCCCAGGCCATCAGGTATTTGCTTTTGTCGCTTGGATGTGCCTTGTAATAATTATACAGCCTATTATAGGTTTGCTGTGCCGATGAGTCATAGCCTGCCATTAGCGCTACTATAATCATCCCATAGCCTTGCCCTTCAGATACGCATTGCTTTTTACCTACGCCCTCAAACCAAATAAAGTTTTGATTTTTGCCCGGCGTGTTTTTTATGAAGCGCTTTTTCCATTGATCGTAGAAGTTGGCAGCCGCTTTATCCAACTGGTTTTGGCTGATGTGATTGGGTTTTATGCAGCCCGGCGAATATTTTACATGTTGCGGAAAAGGCCTTAAAGTTGGCTGCGCAAAAAGCGGATGAAAAAAGAAAAAGCTAAAAAATATAAAAAGCCAGAAAACGTGGTTAAGCAGATCCGCAATAACCTTCTTCCCGGCTTTCTTTACTCCTAATTTAATATTGATAATTCTTAATGTCCTGCGTTGCATTAAAAAGTATAGCCTCTTTATGGAATTTTATGGAGCTTGCGGCTGCAACTTTTTGTTGCTGTGCCACATGCTCCTGCATTATAGTCTTTTTTTCGGTTTCATCAACGCTCATATCTTCACCGGCAAAGTACATTTTTAAACACTCCAAAAAGTTCAGGATGGCCGGCGTTTGTTTGCAGGTTGCCGCATACCATGCTCTTTTAGCTACGCTGTGATGCAGGGGCTTTACTACAATATTCCTGTCTTTTAAATAAGGTTCAACAATCCAGTCGGCCATAACGGTGATACCTAAACCGGCGTTCACCATTTCAATGGCAGCATCAGTATAATGTATGCGGTGGAGCGTTTTAGGTTTAACCTGCTGCGCCTGTATCAGCGATTCAATAACCGGCGTATCCTGGTACGATGGATCATACAGCGGCAGTATCAATTCTTCGCCCTGAAAGTCGGATATTTCTATGATGTCTTTTTTTGCCAGGGGATGATCTTTACAAATCACGGCCGTTAACCTGTCAACAAAAATAGGTTCGTACCGTATTTTGGTATTTACCATTTGTGTACGGATAATACCAATATCCAGATCACCGTTCATCAGGTATTCCAGCGGGCGGCGGGTAGCGTCTGATAGTATTTGAATATTGATATCCGGCCAGCGCTTTTTGTAATATTTAATAATACCCGGCAGCCAGTGATAGGCCGTGTAGCACTGCATACTGATGCTCAATTTGCCCGTTTTGCCATTCTTATAGTTGTTGATATCCTCCTCAAGCGACTTCAATTCGGCTAAAATCTTTTCCGAGCTGCGCAAAAAACGATAGCCTTGTTCAGATAAATGTAATCTTTTGCCCTGTCGGTCAAATATTTCTACGTCAAGTTCGCGCTCCAACTCCTTTAATTGATGACTCAGTGCCGACTGTGTTAAATGCAGCGTTTTAGCTGCTTTGGTCAATGTTCCGTCTTTTGAGATGGTATCTACTAACCTAAAATGATGCAATGCAATGTTCATTATTAGATATTTTAATAATTGTAACAAATTTAATTCATTTTTTTCATATAGCGGATAGTTTTACTTTTGCAGTGTCAAACTTACACATATGTTAAACATCTCTTCAAAACAGTGGATCTTAGGTTTTTTGAGTGTTTTATTTGTCTTTCGGGCTAATGGCCAAAAAATACTGACTATTAAAGACGCTGAACAAATTGCGCTTGCTAATTATGGTTCCATAAAAGCAAAAACAAATCAGCTCAACGCTGCCAAAGCAAATTTAACCGAATCAAAAACTGAGTATCTTCCTGACGTAACGCTGTCTGCACAGCAGGACTACGGTACTGTGAACTCTCAATTCGGCCCTCTTTATGCCTTCAAAGGGCAGGGTCTTGCATCTTCAGGACCGGTTTTAGGTAATCAAAACTGGAGTGCCGCTTTCGGATCTCTTTATATGAGTAACGTAAGCTGGGACTTTTTCTCATTCGGTAAGGCGAAGGAAAAAGTTAAGGTGCAAAAAAATGTTGTTAATCTTAATGAAACCGATCTTGTACAAGAACAGTTTCAGCACGAAATAAGAGTAGCAAGTACCTATTTGAATTTGCTGGCCGCGCAGGAGCTAAGCAAAGCGGGGCAGGACAATCTTAACCGCGCTATAGATCTGCAAAAGGTTGTAGTGGCAAGGGTTAAAAATGGTTTAAATCCCGGTGTTGATTCATCGCAGGCCAATGCCGAAGTTGCCAACGCCAAAATTGCATTGACTAATGCTCAGGAAACTGAGCAGGAGCAGGGCAATTTGCTGGCGCAGTATCTGGGTGTAATACCACAAAATTTCACGTTGGATAGCACCTTTATTTCAAAGGCTCCGGTAAATGCTGATCCGCAGTCGAAAATTAACCTGGCAGATCATCCAACATTACGTTTCTATCAGAACTTGATAAATGTAAGTGACGAAGAGGTTAAATATTTGAGAACCTATAACTACCCTACGCTTAGTTTAGTAGGTGTTTTTGATGCACGGGGTTCTGGCTTTAACCAGGGATATGGTACTAATCAAAGTCTTTACACGGGCAATTACGGCACAGGTGTTGATCCAAGCCGTTACAATTACCTGTTCGGAATAGGCATTACCTGGAATATAACCACACCGTTAAGGACGCATTACCAGGTAAAGGCGCAAAAGTATACCTCGGCTCAATATCAAAATCAGTATGATTTGATTAATGAACAACTGCGGGATCAGGAAGTATTGGCCGAAACCCGTATCAGCAATGCCCTTAAAAACTATAATGAGGTACCTGAGGAGGTTAAGGCAGCATCAGATGCTTATCATCAGAAATTTGCCCTTTATCAAAACGGGTTGGCTAATATTGTTGATTTTACCCAGGCGCTGTACGTTTTAAATCGTGCAGAGGTTGATAATTACATAGCCTCAAATAACGTATGGCAGGCGCTTTTATATAAGGCTGCTGCCACAGGCGATTTTGGGATTTTTATAAATAACTTTTAATACAGCATACTAAAAATGGGAATGATAAAAACGGCTCTTCAAAAGCCAATCACCATACTGGTAATAGTTGCGGGATTATTCTTCTTCGGTATTAATGCCATACGGAGCATTAAAATAGATATTTTTCCCGATCTGAACTTGCCGGTAATTTACGTATCGCATCCATACGGAGGTTTCACCCCCGATCAGATGGAGGCTTACTTTGGCAAGCAATACGTTAACTTATTGTTGTTTGTTTCGGGTGTTAAAAGTATCGAAACAAAAAACATTCAGGGTTTAACGTTAATTAAGGTTACATTTTACGAGGGCACTAATATGGCCCAGGCCGCGGCGGAGGTCACGGCGTATACCAACAGGGCGCAGGCCGGTTTCCCCCCGGGCTCGCAGCCGCCGTTTATTTTGCGTTTCGACGCATCAACACTTCCGGTAGGGCAGCTGGTATTGAGCAGCCCCACCCGCTCGAATAACGAATTGCTGGATTTTGCATTGGTTTACGTACGGTCGGCCTTTACCTCGGTACCAGGTCTGGTGGCTCCGGCTCCGTTTGGTGGTAACCAGCGTACAGTTGTTATTAAGGCTGATCCTGAGTTACTTCGCTCACACAATTTAACACCCGATCAGTTGGTTTTGGCCCTGCGGGATAATAACCTGAACACACCTGCGGGTAACGTTCGTGTTGGCGATATTAATTATTTAACACCTACCAATACCACTATAAAAAATGTAAGCGATTTTGGTGATATCCCGCTGATTAAAAATGGTGTTCAAACAGTTTTTGTACACGACGTAGCAACGGTAGAGGATGCTGCAGACGTAACAACAGGTTATGCGCTGATTAATGGTAAACGTTCGGTTTATCTGCCTATCACCAAATCGGCAACAGCTTCAACCTGGGAAGTAGTTCAAAACCTTAAAAAGGCATTGCCCCGTTTCCAGGCTTTGGTACCGCCAGATGTTAAACTGTCGTTCGTTTTTGACCAGTCGGTTTACGTAATCAATGCGGTAAAGAGTTTGGCCGAAGAAGGTGCCATCGGTGCCGTACTTACGGGGTTAATGGTATTATTGTTTTTGGGCGATAGAAGAGGAGCGTTGATTGTAATATTGACCATCCCTACCTGTATTGTTTCGGCGGTGTTGTTTTTATCGCTCTTTCATCAAACCATCAACATCATGACGCTGAGCGGTCTTTCGCTGGCTATTGGTATCCTGGTAGATGAATCGACGGTAACTATTGAAAATATTCACCAGCACTTTGATATGGGTAAACCAAAAGCTTTGGCTATTTGGGATGCCTGTAAAGAAATTGCGTTCCCTAAGTTGCTGATCCTGTTTTGTATCCTGGCGGTGTTTGCGCCTGCGTTTACTATGACCGGTATTCCGGGGGCATTATTCCTTCCGTTAGCATTGGCTATTGGTTTTTCAATGATCATATCATACCTGCTGGCTCAAACCTTTGTGCCGATTATGGCTAACTGGATCATGAAAAATGAGCATGAAGACAAGAGTCATAAAGACGGCTTTGCATTAGATGATGAGGGTGATGCATGGCAGCAAAAGGAAAACGCAATTAAACATGCAACAGAAGCCAAAGGAGGTAAACTTACCCGTTTTGATAAGTTCAGAGTAGGATTCCTGAAACTGATGGACAGAATGCTGCCCAACCGTAAAATAATTGTAACAGCTTATGTTATTGTTGCTTTTGGTATGGCATTTTTACTGTTCATAATCATTGGGCGCGATGTGTTGCCAAAGGTTAACTCAGGTACTTTCCAGGTGCGTTTGCGGGGAGCCGATGGAACCCGTTTGGAACGCACCGAGATAAGCACTATTAAAGCGTTGCATATATTGGATAGTTTAGTTGGAAAACAAAACATAGCCATAACATCGTCTGTTGTAGGTACGCACCCTGCATCGTTTTCAACAAACCCTATTTATATGTTTATGGCCGGTCCGCAGGAAGCTGTTATGCAGGTTCAATTGGCCGAAGGTTATAAAGTAAATCTGGATGAGTTAAAAGAACGTTTCAGGCATGCCATGAAAAAGGACCTGCCGGATGTGAAATTGTCTTTCGAGCCGATAGAGCTTACCGATAAAATTTTGAGCCAGGGTTCGCCTACGCCAATTGAGGTGTCGCTTACCGGTAAAAATAAAAAGCAGGATGAGGATTATGCACAAAGGATTGTAGATAAATTGAACCGGATAGATTATTTAAGAGATGTGCAAATAGGGCAGTCATTTAGATATCCTGCTATCAATATCGACATCGACAGAACCCGTGCCGCGGAATTGGGTGTAGGGGTAGGTGATATATCACGTACCTTAACTGCATCAACATCTTCGTCGCGTTTAACAGAGAAAAATGTTTGGCTGGATCAAAAAGTTGGTTTGAGTTACCAGGTTCAGGTAGAAGTACCGGAATACCAGATGACCAGCATAAACGATATCAAAGAGATACCTGTACTGGGTAATCAGCCAAGACCAATATTAAGCGATGTTGCTTCTGTTAAACAGGGCCTTACTAATGGCGAGGACGATGATATTGGCGCTGTACCAACGTTTTCGGTTACGGCCAACTTAAATAACAAAGATTTAGGTACCGCTACTGATGATGTGAAAAAAGTAATTAAATCATTAGGTAAATTGCCACGTGGTTTAACGGTAGAGTTGCGCGGAATGAGCCAAACACTAACCGATACTTTGGATAGCTTACAATCGGGCTTATTAGTTGCGGTATTGGTTATATTCCTGATGCTGGCGGCTAATTTTCAATCGTTTAAAGTATCATTAGTGGTATTGTCCACCGTGCCTGCGGTATTGTTTGGTTCGTTGTTTTTGGTTAAAATAACGGGAGCCACGCTAAACCTGCAATCGTACATGGGTATGATCATGTCGGTGGGGGTATCCATATCCAACGCGGTATTGATGGTTACCAATGCCGAAGAGCTGAGAAAGCACAATGGCGATGCGCTGAAATCAGCACGTGAAGCTGCGGCTTTACGTTTAAGGCCTATTTTGATGACCAGTTTGGCCATGATTGTAGGTATGATCCCAATGGCATCGGGCTTAGGCGAGGGTGGCGATCAAACATCACCACTGGGCCGCGCGGTTATAGGCGGTTTAATGGCATCAACATTTGCCGCATTATTAATATTACCGCTGGTGTTTGCCTGGGTACAAGGCAATGCCTCAACAGATTCTGTTTCGTTAGATCCTGAAGATAAAGAAAGTAAATTTTATGTTCCACAGCACCATCATGAAAATCACTAAAAATAAATTTATTATCCCTATAACTGCTTTGGTTATAGGTACCGGTTTACTGAGCTCATGCGGGCCAGATAAAAAACAACAAGAAGAACAGGCCCAAACGGTGCAGGAAGAAAATGCTATTGATACACCAACGGTTGTATCTGCGCCTGTTGTAAAAGGTAAATTAAGCACCACTATTGCCGTGCCGGGCGAATTGATTCCTTACCAGGAAGTTGATTTATACGCCAAGGTAAACAGTTATGTGAAAAACCTTTTGGTTGATATAGGTTCGCAAGTGCATAAAGGGCAGCTGCTGGTTACGCTGGAAGCACCCGAAATAAATTCACAGCTTGCTGAAGCACAATCACGCATACAGCAGCAGGAAGCTATTTATTTTGCCAGCAAAGCAACTTACGATCGTTTGCTGAACACCAGCAAAATACCGGGTACCGTTTCGCAAAACGACCTGGAGCTGGCGGAGGCTAAAAAGAATTCTGATTATGCCAACGTTGAGGCTGCAAAATCGAGCTATAAAGAGGTAGCTGCAAATTTAAACTACCTTGAAATACGCGCGCCGTTTGATGGTGTTATAACTGCCCGTAATATTAACTTAGGCGCCTACGTTGGGCCGGGTGGTAAAAGCACCGATCCGTTGTTTGTTCTGGAAGATCAAAACAGGCTTCGTTTGGTAGTATCTGTTCCTGAAATATACACCGGTGGCCTAAATGATAAATCTGATGTTACCTTCTCGGTAGAGGCTTTGCCTAATCAAAAATTTACCGCACAAATAAAACGTTTGGCGGGTGCACTCGACACCAAATTAAGAGCCGAACGTTTGGAGATGGATGTTTATAATAAAGATAGAAAACTACTTCCGCACATGTTTGCCGAGGTTGATGTTCCGCTGCCAGCGCACGATAGCACATTTATAGTTCCTAAAACAGCGGTAGTAACATCAACAGAAAAAGTATTCATTATTAAAGTGAATAACCACCGCGCAGAGTGGGTTAACGTTAAGAAAGGCATTTCGACCAGCGATAAAACCGAAGTTTACGGAGATTTAAAAGCTGGTGATGCTATAGTTAAACAGGCATCGGAAGAAATAAGGGATGGCTCGACCGTAAAGGAAAAGCAATAATTATCCCTTTGAAAGATAAATTTTGATTTGGTTGTTTTGATTTTGCCCTACCTGAATTTAAAAATGAAGCATTAGTGCTGAGTTTTTAATTCAGGTTACGGCAGAAAGAGAAGAAACGAGAAAATGCCAAATTAAAGCAATGCAGTTGCCACTGAAAGGCCTGTAGGACTAAGAGCAATGCAAATTGACAATATTTGCACTAATAAACTAAGTAAAATGCCCAGCCCGTTGGCCGGGCATTTTACTTATAAATATATTTTACCAACGGCCACCGCCGCTGCCACCACCGCGATTGTTGTCTCTTGAGTAGCCACCGCCACCGCCGCTACCGCCACGGTTTCCACCGCCGCCGTAACCGCCGCCACCACCACGGTTTCCACCGCCGCCGTAACCACCGCCACCGCCTCTGCGATCATTTGGTTTCTTTTCTTCAGCCTGGCTCACCGCAATTGATCTGCCTTTAACTTCAGCGCCATTTAAACCGGTGATTGCTTTTTGAGCACTCTCGTCGTCAGGCATCTCAACAAAGCCAAAACCTTTGCTTCTGCCGGTTTCTCTGTCGCTAATTAATTTAACGGTGCTTACTTCACCATAAGCTTCGAAAAGCTCTCTTAAATCGGCTTCCTCTAATGAAAAAGGAAGACTTCCTACAAATATGTTCATCAAGATTTAATTTATAATGGGCAAGTCTACTATGCTTGCCTCTCTTTATTAACATCAAATATAGTAATAGATATTTGAATGATTACTGATACTAAATATAAATACCTGACAATTGTTTTAAAAAAAGTTTAAATTATTCGTTTTACCAGGTAAAATTTGTTGTTTAAGTTAAATTGACTTCCCGATTTTAAGCCCTTTAGCTTCAGGCCGATAGGTGATGCAGGTGAAATGGCAAAATAATTTTCGTTTTTCACAGTTAATAAACCGGCACTTATTGCCATATAAAAATTACCCTGATCTGTCAATACAATGGCACCCGGCTCGGCCTGCTCTGAAAGATGCTCAAAGCTTATTGAATTTAAAGCGACTTTTAGCTTATTGGCCTCATTAAGCTGGGCAAGATTCCGGTTTGTTTCCTGCTGTGCCATTTCGCGGCCTGTTTCGTATTTATCGCCAGCGCTGCTTTTGGTATCATCGTTAGAAGCCTTTTGAGCTTCGTTAATGGCCTGCTGAGCCGCCTCCATGCGCTTTTCTACATATTCAACGCATAACTTGTACAGTTCTTTCTTTATCTCACTCATGTATTAAAATCGACGGCTAAGATGTAACTAAGTCAAGAAGAAAAGAAATTTATTATTTTGAATTAACTAAAAAATTAGTTAGTATTGACGAGGCAAAATAAAAGCCCCCTTACACTCGCTGTTTGGGGGCTTTCAACCTAAACCTTATCACAATTATAAATGCTAAGAAATGCATTTATAAGACAACTAACGTAAAAAAGCGGGCGATGTTTTGTGAAAGAAAAAAAACTGACCTAATAATGATATTTTTCTTTATACGATAAAAAATAAGGTCGGTTTGAGATTTTAGAATACCTTTGCAAAAAATACAAATTGCGTAAAAGCCGCAACAAAAATGGGGGTTTTTACCATAATCCTGATAGCGGCTTTTCCGTTTATTAGGGGCAAACAAATTACGACAGGTATCTGTTGTAAATATAATTTTGAGGGCTGTAACATTTTTAATAGTTATAACGTAATTGGTTATAAGTACAGCGCCAAAATGTTAATATTTATCTATGAAATACGTAAATAAGAAGTATAAGAAAAGTGTGTTGGAAGAATACAAAACCACCCTTATATTACTTTCAATTTTATTAGCAATTATGAGTTTGGTAGTTTTTATGCCATTGAAACAGTTAAAAAACACCGATAGTATTATTGGTAGTTATGCAAGATAGATCCCTTTTTTGTAATAAAATTTAAAGATTCAAGGTCCAGCCGACAGAAATTTTTTCTGAAAGGTAGAGGTGTGCATAAAATAAAACGTAAATTTCGTACTTGTTTTTAGTTTAGCCCAACCATCAAACCTAAATGAAAGCGTACTACCTGATATTTACCGGTTTATTATTCCTGCTTATATTTTCTCAAAATAAGGCAACAGCCCAGAAAACGACGTTAAAAACTGACCGCGAAGAAATTATTTACCACATATTTCAACGCAGCTTTTACGATAGCAATGACGACCAGCATGGTGATTTAAATGGCATACATTTAAAGTTGGATTACCTGCAGCAATTGGGCGTTACGGCTATATTACTTACCCCACTGTACGAATCGGTTTTTTATCATAATTATTTTGCTACTGATTTTAAAAAAATAGATCGGCGTTATGGTAGTTTTAACGATTATCTGTCATTAATAAAAGAACTTCACCGGCGTGGCATGAAGTTTTATATGGATATGGAAACCCAGTACGTTACCGAGGATCATATATGGTGGAAAGATGGTATTGATAACCCGGCCTCGGCCTATAGCGATTATATTTTGTATGATGATGAGGCGCATAAGCAGCCATCGCCAATTATATTTAATTTAAAGGGGCTTTTAGGGTACGATAGTGTTTACCGGAAAATTACCACGGTGAATTTAAAAAGCCCTAAAGTGCTGGAATATAACTACGAGCTATTTAAGTTTTGGGTAGATCCGAATAACGACGGTAAATTTGACGATGGGGTAGATGGTTTCCGGCTTGACCATATGATGGATAATCTGGACAATAAACCTGCCTTGACTAATTTGTTCGGCACTTTTTGGACGCCTTTGTTAAACCGTTTGCGGCAGGTAAATCCTAAATTAAAAATTGTTGCCGAGCAGGCTAACTGGGGCGATTTTGGAGTGGATTATTTTAGCAATGGTGGAGTTGATCGTGTTTTTGCATTCAGGCTGACATTTGCTATCCGCTCATTCGATAAAAAACAACTGGCAGCAGCTGCCGACTCTACCTTTTTGAATACGCCTAATGGAAAACAGCAAGTTGTATTTATTGAAAACCACGATATGCCCCGCTTTGCCGCCGGTGTAAAAAGCGATATCAGGAAGCTTAGAATAGGCGCTGTATTTAATTTATTGTTTGGCGGAGTGCCATCCATTTATTACGGGCAGGAAATAGGTATGCAGGGAACCAATGCCAGCCTGGGAGCTACTGATGCTAATGATATCCCTAACCGCGAAGCCTTTGAGTGGTATAAAAGCGACCAGGGAAAAGGAATGGCTTATTGGTACAAGGTTAATGGCCCATGGAAAGCAAAGTTTAACAATGATGTACCTGATGATGGCATATCCCTTGAAGAAGAGCAAAATCAACCCAATTCCATCTGGAATTTTTACCGCAAAATAATCAGTATCCGCAAAGCCAACTCTGTAATTTCAAAGGGGACTTACCAGACTTTGCAAAACAATAACGACAAGGTATTTAGTTTTATGCGGTATAGCGGAAACAGTAAGTTTATTGTAGCTGTAAATTTATCAGACAAAGCAGCTGATGTAACTATAACTATTGCAGGAAAAAAGACACCGGCAAACGTTATTTATGGCGCTAAAAACATCAAAGCAGACAAAGGTACGATTAAACTGCACTTACCGGCTTATGGCATTGAAATATGGACGATGTAAGGTTATTCTGAAATTTTTAAATCTTCAAAATCTTAGTTCCGACAAAAAACTAGGCCACCTTTTTTTCATCATCGCCCAAGCTACGCATAAATTTTTTGCGGTAATTAAGCGGACTTGCGCCCATTTTTAATTTGAACATTTTATAAAAATGGGATACATCGCCAAAACCGCTTTCGAATGATATTTCTGAAATAGGTTTGTCGGTTTGAACGAGCTGTTGTGTAGCATAATTGATCCGATATTCAATTATGGTTTCCATAAAAGTTTTACGGGTGGTTTTCTTAAAGTATTTGCAAAAGGCATTGGGTGTCATGTTGGCAATGCTTGCTGCCTCGTCAAGGCTTACGTGAAATCTGAAATTGTCGACCAGGTAGGCAAAAACGGGATTGATCCGTTCCTGCTCGGCTAAGGTGCGTTCGGCAACTATACTGTTTTGATCCAATAAATTAAAATCATTTGAAGTAGCCAGGCGCTGTAATATCTGTAGTAGCTCTATGAGCATTTTAAAACTGTTTTTCTCATCGCCCAATGCTACCAAACTGTTTTTGATAGTATTTTGTATGCCTTTTTTGAAGCTTATGCCGCTGCTGCTGCGTTGGAAAAGTTTTTTAATGTATTTCAGTTCGTTTTTATTGAAAAAGTCGCTGCCTAAAAAGGATGCATTAAATTGTATTACAATAGCGCCGCCTTCTGATTTTTCATCTTTTCCCGATTCCAGTTTCCAGCAATGCGGTAAGTTGGGGCCGAGGAATACCAGGTCGCCGGGTGCAAAATCTTCCATGTGGTTGCCAACATATCTTTTGCCGAAGCCGCTTAAAATATAGGTGAGTTCATATTCTTCATGAAAATGATAAGGTGCATCAAATGCAACATTCGAAAAGCGTCTGACCAAAAAAGATTGTCCATTTGATGGCTTCAGAACTTCATAAGTGGCCTTTATCATGGAGTATTTTATTTGAAAATAGGTATAGTATAAAAGTAAGGATAAAATAATCCACTATTGTACCATTAATGACATTTTTTTTAGCATAAAGTGTTGCTTTCTTTGATGATAGACCAATTATAATGAATAAAGAATTAATGACTTTGCCTTACCTGGACGATTTTAAAAAATTACCCGGCGAAAATATCATTGAATTTCAGCAACAGGGACATACACTGGTTGAACAGGTGCTGTCATCTGCCGAGGTTGCAGTTTACCGGTCGGCGATTGTCCAGGCTGCTGATAAATATAATACCGAAACACGTGCCTTAAAGGACAGGGATACCTACGGAAAAGCCTTTTTGCAGATCATGAACCTATGGCAAAATGACGAAGACGTAAAGCAATTTGTGCTGGCCAAACGGATGGCGAAAATTGCGGCGGATTTGATGGGCGTTGATATTGTACGGCTTTATCATGATCAGGCATTGTTTAAAGAATCCGGTGGCGGCCCAACTCCCTGGCACCAGGATCAGTATTATTGGCCCATAGATACGCATAACACAGTAACCATGTGGATGCCGCTGATTGATATTGATGAAGATATGGGTATGCTCACCTTTGCCTCCGGCTCATACAAGAACGGATCAGTTTTTAATTTTGAAATATCGGACGAATCGGAAAATGCATTTGATGCTTATGTTAAAGAACATCAGTTTGCAATAAGTCGGGCCAAAACGATGAAGGCTGGTGACGCCACATGGCACCGTGGTTTTACCATGCACCATGCCAATGGCAATAATTCAAATAAAATGCGCGAGGTAATGACCGTAATTTATATAGCCGATGGCGCACGAATAACGCCTTATAAAAACAACTGGCAAAAAAATGATCACCATAAATGGTTAATGGGTAAACCAATAGGCGAATTGATAGATTCTGAACTGAACCCGGTATTATTATAGGTCTCTTAAATTACTAAAAGATACTCCGGCTTGCGCCACCATCAACCTGAATAGTGGTACCGCTGATGTATGCAGCCTGTTCTGATGCTAAGAATGCCACCAGCGCGGCCAGTTCTTTGGGCTTTCCGATGCGGCCAAGGGGTATGCTTTTAGCTTTTTCTTTCAGTGCCGTTTCGGGGTCTGCGTCTTTAGGTAAGGTATGTTTAAGCCGGTCGGTTAATATCATGCCGGGGGCAACATTGTTCACCGTAATGTTATAGGGGCCAAGTTCATCGGCCATTAATTTTGCCATTCCCACCACGCCCATACGCATACTGGTGGAAAGTACAGAATTAGCCAATACAGCTTTTACCGAGCCGCTAATGATATTGATAATGCGGCCGCTGCCTGTTTTTTTCATATGCGGAAGAACAAGCCTGCTGGTGCGCGCAAAACTGAGTAGGTTTAACTCAAAAGCTTTTTGCCATTCGGTATCATCAAAATGCTCAAACTTATTAAATGGCGGGCCACCTCCGTTATTAAGTAGGATATCAATTTTACCATACCGTTTAGCAGCTTCCTCAATAAAGGTTTCAACCTGTTGCGCATCAGCAACATCAACCGGGAAAGCCCAAACTTCGTTGCCGGTGAGCTGCTGGATCTCTGAAGCTACTTTTTTTAGCTCTTCTTCATCGCGCGAGCCAATAATAACCTTTGTCCCTTCGGCTGATAAGGCTATAGCGATAGCTTTACCCAGGCCCTTACTGGCGGCCAGTACAATGGCAACTTTGTTGGTCAGTTTTAAATCCATAATAATGGAATTTGATTTTTAAATAAAGTTAACGCTTTTACCTTTCGGCGGAGCTTGCTTTCTTTTTATTCTCTCGGTGCTCAATGCTTAACAGGAAGGCAGGCAATAAGGTTAAATTGCTAAACATGGCAACCAGCAAGGTGATTGAAAGCAAAATGCCTAAAGCCTTGGTACTGCCAAAGGTAGATGCCGCAAAAATGCCAAAGCCAAAAAATAAAACAATGGCAATATAGATCATGCTGATACCCGTTTCGCGGATAGTATCAGAAACGATACGCGAAATTGTTTTATTGGTATTTTTTAGCTCTTGCCGGTACCGGGTAATAAAATATATGGTTTGATCGGATGAGATACCCATGGCGATACTGAAAATCAAAATGGTAGATGGCTTAAGCGGAATGCCGAAAAAGCCCATTATGCCGGCTGTTATTACCAGCGGGATAAGATTGGGCAATAAGGAAACGGCTATCATTTTAATTCCCCTAAAGAGGATCCACATTACCCCGGCTATTAATAATATGGCCCAGGCAAGGCTTTCATAAAGGTTTTTCACCATATAATTGGCCCCTTTTATAAATATGATGCTCGATCCGGTAAGTTCAACATGATATTTTTTAGGGTTAAATATTGAGTCGATACGGGGCTGCAACTGGGCAAGTAAAACGTTCATTCTGCTCGACCCCACATCAATCATTTCAAAGCTGGCCCGTGTATACCTTTTATCACTATCAATATAGTTGTGTAGTACGTTTGTGTTTTTGCCCGAATTACCCGCATAGCTTAAAATAAAACCTTGTTCCATGCCGTCAGGCAGGCGGTAATAATTACTGTTGCCCCCATAAAAAGCTTGTGTAGAAAATTTTAAAGCCTGGATAAGCGATAACGACCGGCTGAATTCGGGATAGGAGGAGATCAGGTTTTCTAGTTTTTCTACCTTTTTTATAAATACCTGGTTCAATACACCATTTTTGCGTTTGGTATCAATACTTACTTCCAGCGGTAACACGCCTTTAAAATTGTTTTCAAAAAACTGCAGATCGCTGAGGGTATTACTGGTTTTAGGCAAATCATCAACCACATAACCATTTACATTGATGAGCGAAAGGCCATAAGTGCAAACAGCGACAAGCAAAAAGGTGGTAATGTAAATAGCTTTACGGTGATGATGTACCAGGTAATCGAGCTTTGCTAATACAAATTGTATCACCTTACGATCTTTAATACCGCTTTGCCGTTGTTTAGGATCAGGCAGGTAACTGAAAATTATAGGCACCAGTATCAAGCTCAATGCAAAGGTTACCATAATGCTTAATGAGGCAACCAAACCAAATTGAGTTAATAACTCGCTGTTGGTAAAGCACAGCACTCCAAAACCTATTGCAGTGGTAACATTGGCAATAAAGGTGGTTATACCAACCTTTTCAATCACAATATTTAATGATTGCATTTTGTTGCCGGTTAAGCTGTACTCGTAGTAGTATTTGTTTAAGATAAAAACACTGTTAGGTACACCAATAATTACCACCAACGGCGGGATAATGCCTGTAAGTATGGTAATTTCATAATGCATTAAAACCAATATGCCCAGGCTCCAGGTAACGCTGAGCAGCACCACCAATACCGGAAATATAACCGGAAAAACCGAACGGAATATGATTAACAGAATGCAGGCCGTTATTAATAAAGACAGGCAAAGAAAAAGCGTGAACTCACTTTTCATTAAGTCGCCGGCCTTGGTGCGGATAAGCGGCAAGCCGGAATAATGTACCTGAATGCCGTGTTTTTGTTCAAATTGTCGCCCTTCTGCCAGTATCTGATTTAAGATAGGTACGCGTTTGGGCGTATTGATTATTTTACCATCAAAAGTAATGGCCATTAACGTGGCCGTACTATCCTCGCTCAATAAAAGTCCTTTATAAAAGGGGAGGTCCAGTATCCTTTTTTTTAGACTATCTACTTCGGCCTGGCTGGTAAGTTGACTTTTTACGAGCGGCTTCAATGCAAAACGGTGATGGAGCGTATCTTTTTCGAGATTATATAAATTGGCTACCGAAATTACGCCGGTTATTCCTTTAATATGCTGAATGCGGGTGCCGATCTGGTACCAGTCGTTAAATATATCTTTGTTAAAAATATTGGGCGATTTAAAGCCGATTACCATAGTGCTGGCATCCTGTCCAAAAGTATTTTTAAACTGCATATACCTGATATAGGCTGAATCAGTTATGGGCAGCACTTTACCACCGTTAAATGTGATGCGTACCTGGCTGGCCTTGTATCCCATAAAGATAGTGGACAGGCCAATAATGGCGAGGATAAGAACACGTTGTTTTAGTACAAGATCAGCAAGTTTTTTCCAGATCATTATTTTGAAGAAGATTATTCCAGGGTTGCTAAACTACGAAAATAGATTAATCATGGTAATTGATTAAATGAGATTGTGACAATGTTTTTCAAATGTGCAGATTTGTAACATTGAATTTGAAATTTTGGAATCGCGGCGATTCGCAAAAGAAAAATTGGCTTATATGAAAAAACTTCTACGCAGCTTTGGTTATGCCTTTAAAGGGCTGGTTTATGCTACCTCTACACAATTAAATTTTCGGATACACCTGGTAGCAACGGTTTTAGTTTTTATAACTGGCTTTTTGCTGCAAATTTCGTTGGATCAATGGAACTGGATAGCCATTAGCATTTGCCTGGTGCTGGTTACCGAAATATTTAATACCATGATTGAAACCCTGGTTGACCTGGTATCGCCGGGGTATAATGTAAAGGCGGGGCGAATTAAAGATATGAGTGCCGCAGCTGTGGTAATCGCAGCTCTATTTGCCCTGGTTACAGCATTAATTATTTTTATACCAAAGCTGCTGTTGCTTATACACCATGCTGCATAAAACCCGTGGAATAGTTTTTAAAACCACCAGCTATAGCGAAAATAGCGTTATTGTACAGGTATTTACCGAAAAATTCGGTATGCAATCATACATGGTTAACGGAGCCAAAAAGCCTAAGGCTAAAATAAGCCTTAATATGCTGCAATCATTATCGCTGCTGGATATGGTGGTTTATTATAAAAATACCGGGAACGTGCAGCGCATCAAAGAGCTTAAAAATTCGCCTGTTTTGCAAACTATACCTTATGATATTATAAAAAGCAGCATTGCCCTTTTTTTGAACGAGGTTTTATACAAGGCGGTAAAGCCACAGGGAACTGATGAGAGCTTATTTGATTTTGTTTTCAGCGCCATTGAGTGGCTGGATAATCAGACGGAAGGCCTGACCAATTTTCATTTATTGTTTTTGATACGGCTTACCCGTTATCTGGGCTTTTACCCGGATCGGTATCTTGCCGGCGAGGCAGATTATTTTGATATGAAGAACGGTGTGTTTTGCAATTACAAGCCCGATACAACGCTGTATCTCTCGCCACCGCACACCAATAATTTTGCCGGTTTGCTGCAATATAATTTTGAAAATTTATCGCAATTAAAGTTAAATAATGAGGAGCGGCGCTATCTTATTCAAAAGTTATTGGATTATTATTCGCTCCATATCGAAAGTTTTGGCAATGTGCGGTCGCACGATATATTGGAAGAGGTTTTGAGTTGAAAAAACCGTCTTTCGTGCCAATTTGATTAAAAAAAGTACTTTTTTTTCAAAAATCTATCAAAAAGGATACAATCAATTTCAATAATTAGCTGTTATATTTAAGCGCTGATTTATATTAACGGCGTTTAACTACTTATAATGCTGCAACAAAAGCGACTTCTTTCTATCGATATATTCAGGGCGGTAAACATGTTTTTCATGATATTTGTTAATGATTTGAGCGACGTACACAAAGTGCCGCTTTGGATAGATCATGTGAAAGAAAATGTAGATGGAATGCACTTTGCCGATACTATATTCCCTATATTTTTATTTATTGCCGGTTTATCAATCCCTTTAGCCATTGGCCGCCGGTTAAACAGAGGTGATTCATTTCTATCTATCGCTTCTTATATTCTCCTTCGCTCATTTGCCCTAATAGTTATGGGCTTTTTCCATGTTAATATGGAAGAATACAGCACGGCAGCCGTTATACCGCCGGGTGTGTGGGAGTTTCTGCTAACGCTAAGTTTTTTCCTTATCTGGCTCGATTATCCTGAAACATTGGCCAAAGCAAAGAAATATGCGTTGATAGGTGCCGGAGTTGTCATTCTGGCCGTACTGGCCTGGTTTTACAAAGGCGGCAGCCCAAATGCGCCTACGGGCTTAAGCCCATCGTGGTGGGGTATTTTAGGGATAATAGGATGGGCCTACCTGGTATGTTCGTTTTTGTACCTTATTTGCAGAGGGAATTTTATAGCGCTTACTATTTGCCTTTTCCTGCTGGTGGGCATAAATATTTGCTACCATGCCGATATAGTTGACATGGATATTCCTATTATCAAAGACGGTGCGTCCACCTCATTAATGATGTTTGGCATAGTAATCTCTTTATTGTACCCCTTAATTATTTCAAAAGGCAATTATAAAATACTGTGGTTAACTTTTGCGCTCATTGGCCTGGCTTTAATAGCGCTGGGCTTTATTATACGCCCTTATACCGAAGGGATTTCAAAAATACATTCAACACCTGCCTGGGTATTTATCTGCACCGGTATTGGCGTATTGCTTTTTGAATTTTTTATATGGCTGATAGATGTTAAAGGCAAACAAAACTGGTTTAAGATTATAAAACCTGCAGGCACAAGTACGTTAACCTGCTACCTGATACCCTATTTTATGGTAGCCATATTTACCATTGCCGATTTTGACTACCCACGTATTTTTAATTATGGCGCGGGTGGTGTTTTCCGTTCTTTCGCAGTATCGTTTATTGTAATATTTATTACAGGGCTGCTCGAAAAGAAACGATTACGACTTAAAATTTAACCTGTTATTATTCCTGATAAAATGAAAATAATTCCCCTGTATTTTAAATTATCTATATTAATAATTGCGGCACTTTTGTTTCCGTACATCGGCAAGTCGCAGTCAAAAAAAGTTGTCATCGGTTACGTGGGCGGCTATAAGGGTTTGATTAAAGGTGTTGATCAGATAGATGCTAAAAAGCTAACGCACATTAACTATGCTTTTGTCGACATAAAAAATAACCGGGCATGGTTACATCGCGAGGCTACCGATACGGTTAATTTCAGGCACCTGGTAATGCTTAAAAAACAAAACCCTGCGCTTAAAATAATGATTTCTATTGGCGGCTGGACCTGGAGCGGCAGATTTTCTGATGCAGTATTAACAGATACCGCCAGAAAAGGATTTGCCGGAAGCGCGGTGGCAATTATCAACAGGTTTAATTTAGATGGTATTGATATTGATTGGGAATACCCCGGTCGCCATGGACTTGCGGGAAACGTGTACAGGCCGGAAGATCAGCAAAACTATACGCTGATGTTTAAGGAGTTACGTAAACAGCTGGATAGCCTTCAACACATTACAGGTAAAAAATACCTGCTTACTACTGCTGTCGGAGCATTTAAAGATTTTTTGGTTCATACTGATATGGCAAGCGCCCAGCAATATTTGGATTATATTAATTTGATGACATATGATTACTCAGGCGGCAAAATAGCCTCACATCATACGGGCCTGTATGCATCCAAAACCTATATAGCACATAATAATGCTGATGAGGCGGTAACCTTGTTTTTGGCCGCAGGTGTACCCGCAAATAAATTGGTTATGGGAATAGCCTTTTACGGGCGCTCATCAATCCTGAAGCCTCATTCTACCGGCCTGGGCGATTCTGTAGTTACCTCTTCAAAAGGATATGGATATACCACTATAAAGGATAGCATCCTGAAAATTAAAGGTTTTAAACTTCATCATGACCGGACTGCCAAAGCCGATTATATCTACAATCCCGACACACAACTGTTTATTTCTTTTGATGACGAATGGTCGGTGAAGAAAAAAATCAAATACGTTAAATCAAAAAAAATGGGAGGCGTTATGTTTTGGGAGTACAATAATGATTTAAAGGAGTATTTGTTAACTACTATAAATAAAACATTAAAGTAGCAGTACCAAAAAGGTCTATAAAACAAAAAAAGAGGAAGCGGGGAGCTTTCTCTTTTTATAGTAACTGACCTCATTATTTATCATAAAGAACTAATTGGTTAGACCGATAATAATAATTGTACAAATATAAACTCTATAGAATTGGCAGACTAATTTTTAACAGATATTTAACATATTTTTTTGTCGAAAATACTTCGTAATAATCATTACTTATTAACAATGTGCTACTTATTAACAAAATGGTGTTTTGGAGTTGCAAAATTGCCGAAAGAGATAAGGATTTTGAATTTAATATCATTGAGTTTTCTTTTGAAATTATTGATTTTACACCACTTATTTGCAGAAAAAAGCATTTTTAGGTAAATAATGTTCTCTTTACGCCTAATAGTTGCCATTTATACGGCAATACTTGTTGTTAATTGGAAAATTGCCATTAAAACAATGTTAATCGTAGGTTATTTAATTGTTTTTTCCAGAATTTAATACATAAGTACTTATATATTGTTGCATATATAATATGTAAGTACTTATGTATTGCTGAAAAATAAATATTCAGCGAGTAAGTAAACCAGATGCTTTATTGTGGTTTTTGACCGCCCAACCAAAGTAGCGCATCAATTACCAGTTTTGCCTCCATGGGGCTTGAAAATGTATAAGACAGTGTTTTATCGGTATTGTCGTATTTATGTTCATAGTCCATATCGTTATGGCCCATGTTAAAATAAATCATTTTGTAATTTTTGTTGGTCCAAACAACGGGATAATAGCCGCTGTGCCATATTTCACTTTGTTTAGGGCCGGTTCCTAACGGAAAGCTGGCAGAATCAATAGAACAAAGTATTTTAATATCGGGGTTTTTCCTCAAGTCGTTTTCCCATCTGTACCATTCATTTGGCGATGTTTTAAATTGAGCGGGCATCAATTGCGTCGCGGGGAAGCTGCTGTCTACATCTAAAACAGCCACAGATGGGCGCCATATATTGCTCACGTACTGGCCCGAGCCCAAAAAAATATTGTGGTACCAGTTCCAGTTTTGCGGAAAATCAGATGGGGTAAGTGCAAATGCAGAAAAATGAAAGCCCATCCAGCCGCCGCCATTTTCCATATATTTTTGGAAGGCTTCCCGCTGTGTGGGATCATCGGGCCTGGTATCCAGAAAAATAACAACCTGGTAATGCGAAAGAAATTCAGCATTCAGGTTATTCCAGTTTTTTGTTGAATCGTATTTGAAATTGTATTTGGCGGCCATCTCCGGAAACCATTTATTGGCCTCGTGCACAAAGCTGATATGCGCTTTATCATCTTTTGCGGTATAAAACGCAATTACACTGAACTTAGGTGTACTGTTTTGAGCATTAGTATTTGCCCCGATAAAAAGAGATAACCCCAATATTATTAAGGGCAGCGCAGATTTGATTGATTTAAAAATGGCAGACATACATTTTTCACCACGATTTTAAAATGGCATCGATAAAAATAAAGAATTATTAATAAGATTCAGTTGAGTATTGTCGTTGTTGTTTAATGGCGAAGAAATAATTAATCATTTGTTAATATGTAGGGTTATTTTATAGGTTATTGCTTAAGGTTATTTAATTAAAGGTTTAAATAAAATTCATTTTTTTTAATTTTATTTAAAACAATTGCCCCCCGTTCCCGGTATTAATTAAAATTGCCATATGCCTTATTCGGTTCTTTACAGTTTATGAAAGTTTTAAAACCACGAACAAGCGCATTGCGTAATTTTAAAATATAACACCATTCCTTTTGCAGTATTCAACATCGGTATTTGATGTATAATGATTTGATAAATTTCCCCTGAGTAATTGAACGCAGTATAAAATTCGCTGAATTTTATAAGTGTAGTTTTTATTAATGGGGCAGTGTTGTCCTCAATTCCGCAATGTAAAAAAAATCATATGCAGACTTTTTTCATACATATTAATGGAATTATGCCGGGAGTGGAAATCCAGCGGCGAATGCAGCGCGTTGCAAAGGAAATGCAGGTAAATGGTTATGCAGAAAATGTAAACAACGGCTTTGATATTTACTTTAACGCCGCATCGCTCCTCGACGCAAGTAATTTTCTGCAAAAAATTAACCAGACTATTCCCGAAATAGAAATTATTCCATCGCAGTTTAAAAAAATAGCCGATCTGGTTTTTTATGACTTTAGTATACAATTAGGAAATAATGAACCCGCACAGGTGCCTGTGCTGATACCTGCTGACATGGCCATTTGTGATTCTTGCAAAAGCGAGTTGCATAACCCTTCCAGTCGTTTTTATCGGTATCCGTTTATTTCGTGTGCGCAATGCGGGCCGCGTTATTCCATTATTAAGGATATTCCTTTTTACCGGGACAACACATCCATGTATCATTTTTCTAACTGCAGCAACTGCGAAGAAGCCTATCACCAGGCTGGCAGTCGCCGTTTTCATTCCGAAATAAGTTCATGTGCAATTTGTGGTATTAAACTGGGCATTTTGTGCGGCGACTTGTCAGTTCTCTCAAAAAATACGGACATTGTTTTTTCGTTAATAAAGCATTTTTTAAACCAGGGCAAAATTTTAGCGGTTAAAGGCGATGGCGGCTATATTTTAATGTGCGATGCCGGCAGTATGCAAAGCCTGCAGTTGTTAAGAAAGCGAAAACATTGCCCGGCTAAACCTTTCGCGGTTTTATATCCGGATATGGAAACCGTTGACCGCGATTTTTTTGTGAATAGTAAAGAGCGGAATTTATTACAAAGTCAGCAAGCGCCCGAAGTATTATTATATCCTAAAGAACGCGCCGGCGAAAATTTAGCCGTTGCAAACATAGCACCCGGATTAAGCCGCGTTGGTGTTATGATTCCTGCTACCCCGCTTTTGGAGCTGATTGCACATAATTTAGGCAAGCCAATTGCTGTAACCAGTGCAAACATATCAGGTTCGCCTATTATTTATAAGGATGAAGATGCTAGCCTGTATCTTTTTGATATTGTGGATTTTATAGTTAATTATAATCTCGAAATTGTTGTGCCGCAGGATGATAGCATCATCCAAATTTCGAAATATGAACATCAACAGATCATTTTAAGACGATCACTGCGATTGGCCCCTTCCTTTCCCCCCTATAAATTTAATACGGATAAGTACATTTTAGCCACCGGCTCATCGCAGGAGAGTGCCTTTACTCTGGCAGTAAAGAACGAGGTTTTTGTGAGCCAGTATTTAGGCAATAACGACACATACGACGCGCAGCTGATGTACAAAAATACCCTGGAACATTGGCTGAACCTGTTTAATGCAAAACCCGATGTTATAATAAGTGATCAGGATATCACCTGTTTCTCGTACCGTTATGCCACTGAGTTAGCTGCAAGATTTCAGGTAAATTTAAAATCAGTACAGCATCACGAAGCACACTTTGCAGCGGTACTGGCCGAAAATGAATTGCTGCATCATGCTAAACCGGTATTGGGTATTATTTGGGATGGCGGCGGTATGGGATACGATGATAATATTTGGGGCGGCGAGTTTTTTAAATATGAAAATAACGAAATGATGAGGTGCTATCATTTTGACTATTTTGCCGCTATTGCCAACAATAACCTGATGGCCGAGCCCCGGATTGCTGCGCTGTGCATTGCCGGATATAATTGGCCCCAAACTGATATACTACAGGATAAATTTACCGGTGCCGAATTAAATAAATACGTATCGCTAAGTGCAAATACCAATGTGTTCAGCTCGTCGGCAGGTAGTATATTTAATGCAGTAGCTTCGCTGCTTAATTTGTGCGATACACAAACTTATGACGGCGAGGCAGCTATGTATCTGCAAGTTTTGGCCGAAGAATATATTAAGGAAAATGGATTTGTAGTGAATGGATCGTATTTTAAAACCGGGGAGCATTATTACCGGATCCCGACATTGACATTAATGCACGGCGTTATAGCTGATATTTATGCCCATCGCGACAAAAAGTATATCGCTGCAAAATTCTATTACTCGATGGTAAGTTTGGTAGGGATGGCTGCGCGGCATATGAAGGTATCAGATATTTGTTTTAGTGGCGATGTTTTCCAAAACGCTTTATTGGTAGACTGGATAAAGAGAGAATATAAGAACCAGTATAATTTATGCTTTCACGTTAACCTGGCGCCCAATAATGAAAATATATCCTTTGGCCAGATGGTTTATTATGAAAACGGTATCCGATCACTCTTTACTGCAGTAAGCAGGCAGCAGAAACATCAAAAAGAAAAAGTTTTTGTGCGTTAATGACGATATTAATTGGCCACCAGGCCCATAAACTCATTTATGGCTTCGATATAATGGCAACCACCTTTGTTTTGGTAACGCATTTTACTTGCAGTACCACTTACCACCCGCTGTATTTTTTGTTCGAAAGAAATAAACGGACATTTGGTATCACCGCCGTTTAACAATGCCTGGTGCTGTTTGGATATCTCGCTCAACTTGGTTTTAATGGCATTTAATGCCGGGGCATTTTTGCGCATGAGGTGCCATTCCATAAAATCGGCAAAGTGGTCGGCTACTATTGCTTTTGCTTTGGGTGCTTCGGCTTTGCGCTTTTTTAGGGTTTCATCTTTCAGTTTCGAAAGCTTATCAACATTTACCAGCGAAATATAAGGCAAATTTTTAACCGCGGTTTCTACATTGTTAGGAACAGCCAGGTCAATGATGAGTTTTGAAGTTTTATTTTGAAGCTGCGACGCTAAGATGATAGGCTCAACGGCATTGGTTGCGGTAAGTATAATATCAGCCAAAGCAATGCTAGCCTCTAACTGGCTCATCGGGGCATGTTTTAAGCCCAATTCGTTGGCCAACTCTTCCGCTTTTTCACCCGATCGGTTTATTAGTGTAATATTATGGGTGCCCAGATAATGGATCAGGTTTTTACAGGTATTTCTGCCTATTTTGCCTGTGCCTAACAGCAGGATCTTTGTATCGGGTGTTATTTCGGTGTTTTCTTTAATATACTGTACCGCAGCAAACGAAACTGAAACAGTGCCGCCACTTAATAAAGTATCATTTTTTATGGTTTTTGATGATTGCAAAACGCTGTTAAACAATCGTTCCATAAAACAATTGATAAAGCCTTTGTCTTTTGAAATTTTGACAGCTTGTTTCAATTGGCCAACAATTTCATAATCGCCTAATATTTGTGAGTCGAGGCCGGCACCTACGTTGTATAGGTGATGAACAGCGTCAACACCTTTTTTAATATAAGCTAATGCGGTAAATGTTGCTGCATCGCCTTTTGTTTGGCTGCAAATTAAGTTAATGAGTTTGGATGGATCTTCTGCAAATCCGTAGACCTCGGTACGGTTGCAGGTAGAAAGAATAAAAAAAGCATCGATGTGATGAGCAGGCGCCATTTGCATAATGGCCTCGTATTGATCGTTATTAACGGCAAACTGACCCCTGGTAGCAGCATCAGATTTTTTATAATTTATCCCCGCTATAAAGAAGTGGGAAATATCAGAAGGCCTGTTTACAATCATTTTGCTCATTTATTTATATTACGTATGCAAAGCACCAAAGGATACCCTGTATGCGTATCAAAGCAGTCATTTAACTGTCATTTACTACTAATGCCTATAAATGAAGCGTGGCCCATTTAATCAGCTGGTTTAATTAATTAGTTTTTACTTCACTATCTAAATAAAAACATGTCACAAAGGTCACATTCTGTTTCGATTAAAAAGTAAAGCGGATGTAAGAATAAAATAATTTAATGATATTCTGACAAAAAAATTAACATCCGTTCAAAAAACCGGGTAATTAACCACATCCTATTACAGGGGAAGTTGTTAATCAATAAACAATGAATCCGTTTCGGCTTGGAAAATTACGGGACGTTCTGCCATTTCCAATAAAGTGGCTTCAATATTTTTACTCATAGCGTTCAGTGCCAAATCATTGGGGTGAGTACCAAAAGGTATTTCAATTTCATCGGCAATTGCTTCCAGGGCAACAAAAGTATAGGCAATAAAAATGGTTACAATCGGCGTCATCCAGCCAAGGCTATCCACAAAGCCAAATGGTAACAGCAAACAATATAAATACACCGTACGGTGCAGCATTACTTTGTAGGTGTAAGGGATAGGGGTTGAGGCAATGCGCTCGCAACCACCCACAATATGCGATAACTTGCTAAAGCTTTCATCAAAAGATACCTGGACAATAGAGTCTATTTTTTTTTCTTCTTTGGCGGTTTGTACCCACTGGCCCATAGCCTTCATTATAATGATGGGTTTGTATTTTACATTTTCCATGCTTTTAGCCAATTCTTCGGGAAGCCACTGATGCATATCGGCGCTGGCATCGGTGTATCTGAGCTGATGTTTTAAGGCGTAGGTAAAGGCAATTAAATAATTAACAAAAAGAGTGGTTTCCTTGCTATCAATAGCGTAGCCGCTCATGGTAATGCATTGCCGGGCCAGCGAACGGGTATCGTTCAATAAAGCTCCCCATAGCTTTCTTCCTTCCCAAAAACGATCATAACTGGCGTTGTTTCTAAAACCGAGAAACAATGCCAGCGCGATACCAAATAAGGTGAACGGCGCCGGGTTTAGCGGTACCTTGTGGTTGAAAAGCTCGCCATTAAAAAATACGATTACCACACTTAATATAAAAAGCAATATAAGGCGCGGCAATATTTGAGGCAATACAGAACCCTGCCAAACAAAAAGCATCCTAAACCAATTTTCATTTTTCCGTTGGATCATTATAGTAGGGCTTTGATAGAATTCAAAAATAGCAAAGTTGTAAGTTACAAAACAGAAAAGTTTATTTGAGCCCCATTTTGAGCTCAAAATTCCGCTGTGTTTGCGCATCGGTTATAAATTGCCCCGTTTGGTAGATAAAATTGTGCATACTGTATGCAATATGGGGCACAAACAATTGATTGTCAATATAAAATAAGGTCGGTAGCTTTACGGAAATAAAAAAATATTACATTTTTTGTTGATAATTTAATTAACTAATTAGTAATATTGTAACTATTTGATAATTATTTGTCCCCTGGTTAAAACGTATTGATTTGGTAAAGTATTTGCTATAAAAAGGCAATTATATCCTAATTCACCATTTTGCTTATTTACATTAAAACAGCAGGCTATGTTTTCATACGATAATTTATTGACCAGGGAAATGATACAGATAAATAACTTTGAAAGAAGATTGTATTCTTTTGAAGCTTATTCGTTCGACAGGTACAGCGCCCTGAAACTCATTAATGTGCAATTAAAAAACTATGTTAATAATGGCCTTATTTCGGCTGATAAGCAGGTTTTGAATAATTTTTCGTTTGAATTGGAGCAGGAAATAGAGTCGTTAACTGAGATCCGTTACAGTGCCGAAAAGGATGCTGAATTTATGGATCACGTAAATTACACCCTGGGTTTTATTAAGAGATTTAAAGTATACTTCCCTAAAGTTAAGGTGGCTGAGTTAAACAGAAGTGCTAATCCATGGGAGAGGTTAAAACAATATATCAGGCTGCATTTTAGCTATTCAGCACAGCAAGGATAAAGCTAAGCGGGTAAAAATTCCACATCACTATTAGGAATAATTCCCCGGTTGCATTAACAAAGCAAAACATAAGAAGATTTAGAATAAAAAAGCCTCCTGAAAATATTTTCAGGAGGCTTTTTTATTTTATGCAGCCGCTTTTTTAAATAGCCGGCTTTGTTAATTGCTTGCGTTTGGTCCAAAAATATATGGCGGTTATTAAACATATTACCGGCAACACGGCGCCAAACTCATCAATAAAATATTTGGTATGTGCGGTATTTTTGGTAAGTGGTGTAAATATGGCCTGGATAAACAGATTATGACTGCCGTGCAAAATAGCAGCGGTCCATATGCTGTTTGATTTTAAACGGAACCAGGTAAACACAAAACTAATACTTACTACCATTACCGTAAAACAGGTAAGACCGTACCATACCGGCGTGCCATTATTGTAATCTGCAAAAATTAGTATCGGGAAATGCCACAACGCCCAAATTATACCTACAAACAAAGATGTTTTGGTATAGCTGGTTATTTTAAAAAATTCGGGCACTAAAAAGCCGCGCCAGCCAATTTCTTCGCCAAGGCCAGATGCTGTGCTTTCGGCCATGCCAAAAATCCCCACAAATAAAAAGTAGAGTATAATAGTAAGGCCGGCGGGTAAACTGCTCCAGCCGAATGATTTTGCTATTTGAGTAACGTAATCTTTATTAAAAAAAATGCCCCAACCAGCTATCCAGATAATTAAATAGGCTATTAACGCGTAGATCAACGGTGTTAGGTAGCTCCAAAGCTGATACCGGGGATTACCCCACTGCCAGGCCAGTTGGGATATTTTTCTTTTTAATATTTTAGTGGTGATAAGGCCCGACAATGCCGGGCACCACATTAAACCGACAACATACATGCCGAAACCACTGTTAAGTTTCCCGGTATGGATAATTAAAAAATAGAATATGGAACTAAGGCCAAAGGTGATTAATAAAAATAGTGCAATTGCTTTTCGGGCTTGTTTAACGGATGTTTCCATTTCAATAAGTTTAAAGTTTAGGCGCCTGCTTATATCATTAACCTCATAATGAGTTTGTTGATAAATTAAATGTACAAAGCGTTTGTTAAAAAAGCAAACGAATAACAAAGGCCACTATATCTTTATAATGATTTTAGAGCGCCTGATCAATCAGATGGAGATGGTAATGAAGTTTTTGTGAGATTAAATCTACCGGGATATCCTCATCAGGGTTTATCCGGATAGATTCATATTGATCTTTCGGTTTTGCACCGGAGACGATAGACTGTAAACTTTTGTCCACACAAAAACCCAGCATCAACTTTTTACCATTAAGCCACAGGTAGCCCAGCTTTTTGCCTTTGTAAGTAAAAAAAGGTATCTGAAACTTACGTTCATGACAAATTCCCGGATGCGCATGCAAAATAATATCCCTCAAAGCCAGCAGACAGCTTTGGTAGGGCTCGGGTTTCGATAGATAATAAGACTCGAGTGTGGTGAGCATGCTTCATTTTTTAGCAAAAGATAATAAATATAAACTAGTTTTTAATGAATTGCGAAATGATCAAAAATTAGTTGAGATAACGCGAAAATTAATGATCTTAGCCGCGGTATCACGCCCTAAGTCTGTTACCATTAATTAAAACTTTGATATAAACCTTATTCAAAATGAAGTATTTCTACTTGTTATTATTTGCATTAATAGCACCAATATTGTTATTTGCCCAGTCTAATTATAAACCAGGTTATATTGTTGCGCTAAACGGCGATACGATAAAGGGATATATTAATTACAGAGAATGGGATAAAAATCCATCCAATGTTAACTTCAAAAGGAGTCTAAATGAAAGTCATGTAGAAGAGTTTAATGTTAAAAATTGTTTAGCCTTTTCTATAACAGATCGTGAGGATTTTAGGAGTTATACGGTTCACATCAGCCAGGATCAGGTTGATATGAGTAATATAAAACAAGGAGTTGATACGAGCTATGTTGAAAATGCAGTGCTTCTGAGGGTTTTGATTAGTGGGAAGAATATTACCCTGTTTTCATATACTGACAATATTAAAACCAGATATTATTTTCTTGCAAACTCAGAAAGTCGGCCCGAAGAGCTAGCATATCGTATTTATTACGATATGCAGAATGCCTCTTTAGTGCGCACCGCTTATACTTTTCGTAATCAGCTGCAAAGTCAGGCTTTAAAACACGGCAGTAATAATGATAAGTTATATGCTCAAATAGCTAACGCAGAATATTTTGAGGCTGATTTAATAAAGATAGCCAAAGAAATAAATGGCGATAAGAATACTGAATTTGTTGCCGCCAGGCATTTTGGTTTTAGAGGATACATAGGAATCAGCACAGCTACAGGTACTTTAGGCTTTCCTGGCATGCTTAAATATTCAGATAATAGCAGCACTTTTCCTAAACTGGTGGCGGGCTGTGATATATTCCTTAATAAAAATACAAAAAAAGCGATTTTTCGGTTTGATCTGTCTTATTCACAAGAGACGCATTCGTACGCCTATGGGCCGGATAATATTGGATATGCATCAACATTGGGCGACATCGGTATTCACACTTTTTCGATAGCACCGCAGATAATGTTGAACCTTTATAACTCTGAGCGTTTTAAATTCTTTGTTGACGCTGGTGTCTCGGCCAATTTTTCTAAATACAGTAATTACCAATTTAAAGAATACGTTAATGGCTTGCTTGCAACCGACGATGATGAGTTTCCTGTGCTTCCGGGTTTTTGGCTAAACTTCCCTGTTAAGGCAGGGATTGTGATTAAAAATAGATTTGAATTTTACCTTGGCTATTCTTTACGAACCACTTTAGCCAATCCCGATAATACACTTGACGGAAATTATACGCAGTACCAGGCTGGCATTAATTACTTATTTGGTTCTAAATAAATCTGTTTTTAGTTTTTGTTAATGCAATGCAAAAGCCTCTGGTCATTCTGACCGGAGGCTTTTTGCTTTATTAGCTTTTGCATTTTACAGATTAATAATTAACTGATTGCGTTGATTTTTATTGACGAATATCTGTTTATTTGTAATACCAATTATCCTGTTCACCAAATTATTAGTCGTTGATGTATGTCAAAAAACAAATACATTTTTCCGCTTGTGCTTGTTACGTGTTTATTTTTTTTATGGGGCTTTGCTTACGGCCTGCTTGATGTTTTGAATAAACACTTTCAGGAGACGCTTAACATTACAAAAACGCGCTCAACCCTGTTACAGGGAGCCTATTTTGGCGCATATTTTTTAGCGGCAATACCTGCCGGCCTGCTGATGAATAAATATGGATACAAAAAGGGTATTATAATTGGCTTATTGCTTTATGCAACGGGTGCTTTCTTGTTTTATCCCGCAGCAGAGAACTTTAGTTTTAATTTTTTCTTGATAGCCCTATTTATACTTGCCTCGGGACTTGCGTTTTTGGAGACGGCTGCTAATCCTTATGTAACCGTTTTGGGCGCGCCCGAAACATCAGCCAATCGTTTAAATTTATCACAGTGTTTCAATGGGGTAGGGTCATTTTTGGGCCCAATTCTGGCGGCTTACCTGTTTTTCGGAGGTGCAAAAAATGCCCCAGCTAATCTCGACTCAGTTAAGTGGATCTATGTTGTTATAGGAATTGTTGTATTGCTGGTCACTGTTTTTTTTCTAAAAACGCCGCTGCCCGAAATCAAGGGAGAAGCGGATGCTGCATCCGGAGAAGAACTCGTTACACGCTCTTTATTTTCGCATCCAAATTTTACAAACGCTGTTATTGCCCAGTTTTTTTATGTTGCTGCCCAGGTAGGTGTTGCGGCTTTTTTTATTAATTACTGCACCGAAAACGGTACGGGCATGGCAAATGCCAAAGCTTCGGCATTGCTATCTGTAGGGTTAATATTGTTCACGGCAGGGCGTTTTATCGGAACTGCATTGATGAAGATTATTGCGGCTAATCAATTGCTGGCCATTTATGCTGTAGTCAATATTTTGCTTTGTGCAATAGTAATAGCCGACTTGAAGTGGTTGTCCGTTTATGCTTTATTGGGGGTATTCTTTTTTGAGTCGATTATGTTCCCCACCATTTTTGCGCTGGGTTTAAAGGATATGGGGACCAATACACAAAGAGCATCTTCATTTATTATTATGGCTATTATAGGCGGCGCCGTGGTTCCGGTTGTAATGGGCATTGTTGCTGATAAATATTCAACGTCATTAGCTTATGCTGTACCACTATGCTGCTTTATTATTGTGGCCTGGTTTGGTTTACGGGGCTATCGGGTAGCAAGTAGTTAATTAAGCCTCACCCAACCCTCTCCGGAGGGAGAGGGCTTAAACTTCGCGCTTTTTTTAGAACCCTCTCCTTTGGAGAGGGCAGGGTGAGGCCACCAAGCATAGAATGGAAAAACTAATTATTAGTTTTCCTTAACTTAATGCCATTGTGTGTAAAGAAAAATTAATTAATACATTAATTAAATCACATGAATCAGTATTGTTTAGTACTCGACTTAAAAGATGACCCGGAACTTATTGCTGCATACATAGCTCATCACCAAAAAGTATGGCCCGAAGTATTGGTAAGCATCAAAGCATCCGGAATTATTACGATGGATATTTATCATTTTGGAAACAGGCTATGTATGTTTATTAATGCTGATGACGATTTTAGTTTTGAAAAAAAAGCACAAATGGATGAAGCCAATCCAAAAGTTGAGGAGTGGGAAACGCTGATGCTCCAATATCAGCAACGAATTCCGGGAGCCGGTAATGGCGCGAAGTGGGTATTGATGGAAAAAATATTTGAATTAACATAACGCTGTTAAATAAGCAAATAAAAGAATGACTATGTTCAGTTTAAAAAATAAAAAGGTTGTTATTACAGGCGGAGCCAGCGGTATTGGTAAGGCCATTGCTGTGCTTTTTGCTTCGCAGGGTGCATCCGTTTACATCATAGATGTGGATGAGCCGGCAGGGGAAGCTACAGCCGAAGCAATAAAAAAAAATGGCTTCGCAGCTCAATTTACGCTGTGCGACATTACCGATCTGAATGCCGTTACTGCTGTGTTTAATAAGATAAGTGATATTGATATATTAATTAATAACGCGGGGGTGGCCCACGTTGGCAATGCCGGCAATACGCTACCCGATGATTTTCAACGGGTGCTTGATATTAATGTAAAGGGAGCTTACAATTGTTTACACGCTGTATTACCTATGATGCAGCGAAATAAGCGCGGTGCTATACTCAATACCGCTTCTATAGCTGCCCACGTAGGTATTGCCAACAGGTTTGCCTATTCGGCAAGTAAAGGTGCCGTTTATGCTATGACGATGTCTGTAGCGCGGGATTACCTGGCGGATAACATCAGATGTAACAGTATATCCCCGGCGCGTGTGCATACGCCTTTTGTTGACGGATTTATAGCAAAGAACTATCCGGGCCGGGAAGCTGAAATGTTTAAAGAGCTGTCGGACAGTCAACCCATAAAAAGAATGGGTACTCCTGAAGAAGTAGCAACGCTTGCCCTGTTTTTATGTGCCGATGAGTCGGCTTTTATTACCGGCTGTGATTATTTGATAGATGGCGGATTTGTTCACCTTAATAATTGATTGACCTGAAAAAATTAACTATGCAAATAATTGATGCGCACCAGCATTTTTGGGTTTTTGATGCTGAACAGGACAGCTGGATAACTCCCGATAAAAAAGTTATCAGGAGAGATTTTTTGCCTGCGGAGCTGTCGGCCATTTTTATGACGAAGCAAATCAGCGGGTGCGTGGCTGTGCAATCAAGGCAAAACGAGGATGATAATTTTTTTTTACTGGAGTGCGCACAAAAAAATGCTTTTATAAAGGGGATAGTGGGCTGGGTTGATCTGTGTTCTGACCAGGTGGAAGCTGATTTAAAAAAGTATAGCCAATATCCGCTGGTAAAAGGTTTCAGGCATGTGCTGGAAGCGGAAAAGGATTTAGCTTTTATGTTAAAACCTTCATTTCTGAATGGGATATCCCTACTGCATCCCTATGGATTTACTTACGATATGCTGATAAGGCCCGAACATTTGGGCATTGCGCTACAATTGGTGCAGCAGTTTCCCGAACAGCGTTTTGTAATTGACCATATGGCTAAGCCTGCTATTAAAAACAGGGAAATAACGCAATGGCAGCGTGATATTAAATTACTTGCCGGGCATAATAATGTTTATTGCAAAATATCTGGCCTGGTTACCGAGGCCGATTGGCATAACTGGACAATACAGGATCTGAAACCCTACCTGGATATTGTTTTTTCCGCATTCGGGGCCGACAGGGTAATGTATGGGTCCGACTGGCCGGTATGTAATTTGGCAGGTGGGTATGAGCGCTTTTTTGACGGGTTGAATACTTATACAGTAAATTTTTCAACGCGGAACCAGGAATTGTTTTGGGGAGCCAATGCAACAAAGTTTTATAAATTAAACGACTGACAATTAAATATGGATTTACAAATAAAGGACAAGGTGATCATTGTTACCGGTGGGGCAAGGGGAATTGGAAAAGGAATTGCACTGGCTTTGGCAAGGGAAGGCGCCATACCGATTATTGTTAGCAGGACGGCGGTCCATAACCTGGATACGGTAAGGGAAATTGAACAGTTGGGGGGGAAGGCGGGTCATATCGAGGCCGATTTAACCAATCCGGAAGCGTGTGCCCCGGTGGTTAAGGCAGTTATTGAAAAGTTTGGCCGCATAAACGGGTTGGTGAACAATGCCGGAGCAAATGATGGCGTAGGCCTGCAAAGTGGCAATTATGAAAAGTTTATGGCATCGTTACATAAAAACCTGGTACATTATTACCTGATGGCCCAGGCGGTATTGCCTGAATTGATCAAATCAAATGGCAGTATCTTAAATATCAGCTCAAAAACTGCCGATACGGGCCAGGGCGGAACATCGGCTTACGCCGCTGCCAATGGCGGCCGTAATGCCTTAACCCGCGAATGGGCAGTTGAATTGCTGCCGCATAATATCCGTGTAAATGCCATTGTTGTAGCCGAATGCTGGACCCCGCTTTATGAACAATGGATCAGTACAGTAAATCATCCGGAAGAAAAATTGGAAGCTATAAAAAACAATATCCCTTTGGGTAAAAGAATGACCACCGCTGAAGAAATAGCTGATATGGCCGTTTTTCTGCTTTCGCCGCTATCCAGCCATACCACGGGGCAGCTGATTTATGTGGATGGTGGGTACGTGCATTTGGACAGATCGTTGTGAGGGATGGTATTATAATAGCTTAATAGCATAGTTGTCCGATTTCTATAGACGCTAGGGCAGCAGACTTTAATCAATTTAATGATTCCGGAGTTTAAGTGATATAAAAATTCTCTGTTAAGTAAAAAACGGTGTCAATAAAGAAAAGAATGTTGTCAACAGACAGCACATTCTCGTCGTGCAAGTCCTCAAATATCAGCCCCAAATCGTCGTTGATATAATCATTATTGCGATGATTACGAAAATTGTTGTACGCTAAGAATTCTTTTACTACAGTTAGGTCGGTAGGTTCGGAAGTTACGATAAATTCCTGCATTACTATCGCATTTAGCTCACCGGCAATCATTTTGAAACCAAGAAATGTATAGGCGGTAGACGGGAAGAAATAATTATGGATGAGCAGGCTGTTAAAGTAATAGAACCAGCATTCATAAAAGATACCCCCGTTTGTCTTGATGACATACGATCCGTCAAGTCGATACACTTTTTGCTCAGCGCTTTCGCTAATAAAATCACTTTCACGAATTGCCAAGGGTATAGATAATATCCTCCTGTTCTGCGAACGCTAGGAGTGCTGCTGCTTATTTACTTTTGAGCCGCTGCTGTTTTTTAATAACGAGGCCTGTTTCCTCATTTGATCTAAGGAAACGCTGGACTTTTTTAAGTTTACTTGTTTGGCCAGTCGGGTCATCTCCGAGAATGATATGTTGTAATTCATCTTTGATGTTTTTCATTCATAATCAAAAATACGGCTTTCTGTTCAATTTAAAAAATGAGGGGAATATAAGCAGTCATTTTTCCTTCCCATCATTTAATTATAAATGTATCTTTATCAGGTATCAACAACCAAAACAACCATAGCCTAAATGAAAAGGAAATTAATATTAGCCGGCGTTGCATTCCTTTTTGCAGCGAGCAGTTTTGCACAAAGCCAGAAACAAATGCTTTACAGCAATGACCCACAGCTAGCCAAAAACAAAAAAATAGTATATGATTTTTGGCGCTCGGTTTTAGAGGGTGGCCATTTGGAGCTGGCGCCGCAATTTATGCTTGAAACGTATATTCAGCATAACCCGAATGTGCCAACGGGCAGACAGGGCTTTATTGATTTCTTTTCGAAATTTGCAAAGGCCAGGCCAATTGTTGATACCATTCAGGGTCCGCTGATTGCTATTGTTGCCGAGGGCGACCGGGTGGTGCTTAGTTTTAAAAGCGTACACCCCGACCCAAAAGATGCTACAAAAAAATATACAACCACCTGGTTTGACATGCTCCGTGTGGAGAATGGAAAGGTTGCTGAACATTGGGACTCGGCGTTGAAGGAGTGAGGGTAATTTAAGCGGGACGCTTAAATTGTTAGGCTTCCTGGCGTGGACGCTTGGATGGGCGGGGGGATTTATTCAAAGTGACATATATGCAAAATCAAAAAGTCCATAAGGAAAACTTTAACTTTATTTTTAAAGATCGAGGTGGTGCTTTTGAGGGAAATGACCCTCAAGTTCTTAATATTTTAGATAGCTTTAAAACCCATATTGAAAGTATTGTTTCATACGTACGTAAACACTACCCCGCGTTACCTGAAGTATATGTAGATTTTGTCAATAATTTAACTTTAAATGCTGGAGCTGTTTATTATAAAGGAAGCTATTATATAGGGCTTTACTTAGGCGCAAAAATAATTATAGGTGAATTGTTTAATGCTGAACTATCATCAACCAATATCTTACCAGAGAAAGGCAATCCAAGCCTTGATTTTGGAGATAAAAAGATCGGCCTAATCAACAATGGAGGCATCTTATCAATTGATTTATCAGGTCTGCCAAATCAAAAGTCTAATGATCCATTGAGGGCCTTTTATTCGGATTTTTTTTCGCAGAAAACCATAGAGTTCTTGATTTTACACGAATTGGGCCATATTATAAGAGGGCATTGCGGATATAAAAGTAGCTTGACAAATAATGCGCTATGGGTAGAATTTAATGGTGACTCCAATGCATTTTACACCCCTTTAATTTCACAAACTTTAGAAATGGACGCGGATAGCTTCGCAGTAAACCACTCTATTATTTTAGCCTATCACTCTATAAGTGAATATATGTCGCTTAGTGATGATTTAAAAAAGCTATACGAAAACATTGAAACGTTCTTGGAAAATTGGATTTTTTGTATTTATTCGTTTTTTAAATTGAGTGACACGGCATCTCCGTCCCTTGCAGATTTTGAAAATAAAAGTCATCCTCATCCAGCTATACGAACTTGGCTGATTTTGAATAATATTTATGCAATACTCGAGAGTAGAAATATGCCATCAGAGCAACTAACCACTCTATCGTTTAAATTATCAAAAATAATGGAACATGCTGATTTTGCCTTTAGCGAAGTGACATTTAAGAAATTTGATTACCAAAACATGGTAGATATATTTTTCCAAACGCGGTTATATACAGATAAGTTGACAAAAAACTGGAACAATGTTTTGCCTTTAATTAAAAGCTATGCTATTGATCCAAGTAAGCTTCCGCATCCCGTTTAATGAAATTTGAGTCGTCCCCCGTTGTCCGATTTCCGAACTTCGATTTCTATGCTTGTAGTCTCCGACTACATCAAACAAAAAAGCCTGTCATTTCTGTCAGGTTTTTTCTGTGGGGCCACTGGGTTCGAACCAGTGACCCTCCCGATGTAGATCGGAATGCTCCGAACCAACTGAGCTAAATGTCATTAATTATTTTTTCTATCATTTTACGACTTTGCCAGGCTTAATTTGTTTTTCACGTTTTAAAGCGTCAGTCTTAGTAGCATGTTCCTCGGTCCATTTTATTTCCCAATCCAAAGTTTTACCGGTAAAACCCGAATGATTAGTATTATGCTTAACCAGTCGTTTATTTACGTCCTCGCAAGAGCCAACATAGTATTTGTCTCTTGTTGCGGAATAAATACACGACACAGTGGGACAAAAATTTGCAATTTTAGCAGAAAAAGTGTCCCAGCTATCAGCACTTTCTGCCAATATAAACTTTTATTGGCTGTGTCTTTTAAAGCTCCATTTTCACCCCGGCATAGTGAATTATTTTATTTGCATTTTCAATTTTTATTAGTAAGTTTGTACTTACGGTAAGTTAATACTTACCAATTGAAAAATTAATCTTTATGAGTGCAAGTGCAAAAGCCTTTAATGCTCTGGGCGATCCTACCCGCCGTGTTATATTCGAAAAGCTGCGTGACCGGCCTTTGGCGGTTGTGGATATCGCTGATGGCTTGCCCGTTAGTCGCCCGGCGGTTTCCCAGCATTTGAAAGTGCTTAAGGAGGCCAAACTGATCAGCCTTAAAATTGCGGGAAACAAAAACATTTACGAGGTTAACCGCGAGGGCATTTTAGCCATGCGCAATTACCTCGACCAGTTTTGGGGCGAGGCATTGGACAACTTTAAGAAACTGGTGGAACTAACTGAAAAAGATAACAAACAACAATAGCTATGGAAAGTATTAACCTCACCACTATTAAAAAAGAACTGACGGTTGAAGCTTCGCAGGAAACCGCTTTTAAGGTATTTACCCAGCAGATGGACCTCTGGTGGCCGCGTACGCACCATGTGGGCGACTGCCCGATGCGCAACGTGGTACTGGAACCCCGAAAAGGTGGTCGCTGGTATTCCAACCATGAGAACGATAGTGAATTTACCCTCGGCTATGTGCAGACTTATGATCCTTTTGACCTCTTTGTTTTAATCTGGCAAATCAACGGCAATCAGCAATACGACCCTGAACTGGTTACCGAAGTGGAGGTGCAGTTTATTGCAGAAGGGCCGAAAACCACACGCGTTAAACTGGAACACAAGAACCTGCATAGATTGGATGACAGCAAAGCCATTGAAAGTATGGATGAAGGCTGGGAATACGTGATGGCTGTGTATAAAACATATACCGAACAATAACGGCATTAAGCTATAAAACTGAAATATCATTAACCACTAAATAAACACTGACATGAAAACAGAAAAAGAACAAAACTATCACAGTGCTATTGTTGTAAACAGCAGCGTTAACGAAATATTTGAAAAAATAAGCGATGTGCCCGGATGGTGGGCGCAAAACTTTGAAGGCAGCGCAAAAAAACTGGGTGATAAATTCACTGTGCGCTTTGGCGAAACATGGGTAACTTTTGAAATCAGTGAGCTTATCCCCGGTAAAAAGGTTGCATGGGATGTTATTGATTGTTATTTACCCTGGCTAAATGACAAAACCGAATGGACAGGCACCACCGTTGTTTTTGAAGTAGCGGAGAAAGACAGAGGTGTTGTAATTAATATGACGCACGTTGGTTTGGTACCCTCGGTAGAATGTTACGATAACTGCGAAAAAGGCTGGGACCGTTATATCAAAGAAAGTTTATTCAAATTTATTACCGAAGGAAAAGGAATACCGGCGCTTGATGGCAGGCAACAGGAGGAAGCGCGATAGGGCAAGGCTTAACCTCCGCTGGTCTAAGTTTAGCGATAACATAACTTAGTCTTAAAATACAGCAAACATTCTGCTTGCAAAAACAAACGCAAGAGATAAGTTTTATTGCCATTATTTAAGCTGAAAGCTTAATATATTTTAAGTCTAAGTTGAAAAACTTAGACCAGCGAAGGACTTCTTTACTCTGTGAAAGTAAAGTTGACATTTGGTGGGATTTGTTGATGTTTTTTATTTATTGCCAATTTGGCTGTTTCAGTAATGTTTGGCGTCGTTTCCTTTAAGTATGGGTATAATTTTAATTGGCTTAATCATTGTAGCGACCGTATATTTTATCCGGTGGATTATTAGCATTTTTGAAAAATGGTCAAGGCGATTTGAAAATAATTTACTCAAATTCCAATTGATCCAAGTATTTAAATTGGTGGCTATTATAACCATTGCAATTGCCGCATTCTGTACCTGTTTTATAGCTGCTATATTTGACTACTCAATTATATTCAAGTAACTTAAAGCTACCTAATTTTCGGGTCATGGTCTAACACGTATATAGTCTCCAGTTGTCTCCAACAAACCGTAATGTTTGCCTGAACCCTCACCCCCAACTGGTCTAAGTTTAGCGATAGCGTAAATAGTCCTAAAATGCAGCAAGCATTCTGCTTGCAAAAAAACTCAGCAGATAAGTTTCATTTCCGTTATTTAAGCTGAAAGCTTAACACATTTTAGGTCTAAGTTGAAAAACTTAGACCAGTGAGGGAGGAAATGATGAGATGAATTTACCTAAGCCGCTTTTTCAAAAACGATACTACCGTCTCCCCGCAACTATACAGGGAAACGGTAGTATTTATATATCCCAATCCTAAAATGCCGGGTAGCTGGCAGGCTCAGGAGCCAGATGCCCGGTAACCAATGCAGCTATTTCGGGTATTACGGCTATTTCGGTATCGTTATGTACCTTTTCGTAAGTTGCAAGTTCGTTCAGTTTCTGCTGTACCCAATCTGCATCAACGGGCTTATCTACTCTGTCCAAAGCCTCCAGTCCGATAACGGCCGCGGCCGACAGGTTTACCGAATGCTCCTGCGCTTCCGTTAGTCTTTTATTGCCGGCAAACATGGGTTCAAGTGCCCGGTCATTTTGCTGCCATGCCAAAAGGTATGCCCTGATGCTGTTGGCTGCATCTTTATCGTGCTTTTCCAGGTACAGCTTCACCAAGGCCCTAAATTTTCTTTTGGTTTCTGAATCAACAAATACAATATCCGAAACCGAGGTAAGCGGCGTAGTTTGGAATGATGCCTGCGGCCCTTTAAACATTGCAGACATCAGTTTACGATAGCCTTTTACCGGTGTTAACACGTCGGTCAGCGTTTCCAGGTGTTCAATCGGCATATTTCCCGCTAGCCGGCGTAGCGCCCGCTCGTAGTTGCTGATATGCGACAAACCCTGCTCATCCAGTTGACGGCTCAGCACAAACATCCGGCGATACATATCATCCACATCGTTTACCGCAGCCGGCGACCACAATCGCTCTGCTATAACACCAGTTCTTGGCCATATCCGGCCATCTATATTCTCATTATCCGCCAGTTCTGTCCATTGGGCAGCCTCACCACCCAAAATGCCCGAATCATTCGCGTCGCCCAACCATGGATTGTTGTAATGGACATAAGCCGGCATAAATACATCGGTATAAAACCCGGCCGATATCAATGTAAGGTTCCCATGCGCTGTGAAGTCCGCGGGCTTTCCATACGATTTAATCATGCCATTATCATCAGGTATCCATTTATGTACAATGGCGTCCTTTGGCAGCTTGTCATAAAATATCTCTTCCCAGCCTATCATCCGGCGGTTATGTTTTTTCAAAATATCATATACCCGCTGTACATAATAGCGCTGCAACTCGTCAGTTGTTTGCATATTGTGTGCCTTCATCCAGTCCATTATAGCCGGGTTCAGTTTCCAGGCCATACCGTTATTTTCATCGGCCCCGATATGCATATAACCCGATGGGAAGATCTTCACCATTTCGCCGGTAAACTTATCCAGAAAAGCATATACCTTTTCATTAGTCGGGTCGAATGTAGGCGAAACCATATTGGCAATCATATCCATTATCGATGTACTTTTAGGCGCATTTGGGTTGGGGTGTTCATTTTGCCATTGCATGCGCGGCCCCGGCCGGTAAGGTCCCGGCTGGCTGGCCAATTCAGGGTAGCCTGCAAACCAGCTCTGCGAATGCCCGGGCATATCAAACTCAGGCACCACAATAATTCCCCGGTCGCGCGCATAGGCTACTACCTCCTTCAATTGTTCCTGCGTATAATAATCACCATTTGACCCATCGCGCTGAAGCAGCGGGAATATCTTCGACTCCACCCTAAACCCTTCGTCATCTGTAAGGTGCCAGTGCAGCACATTCATCTTTACGGCGGCCATGGCGTCTATATTCCGTTTTATTTCTTCAACCGATATAAAATGCCGGGCAACATCGATCATCACCCCGCGCCATTTAAACCTGGGTGCGTCATCAATACTTACACAACTCAGATAATAGCCCTTATCGTCCCTATCCAGCAATTGGATGAGCGTTTGCAGGCCACGCAATACCCCGATGGTATTAGGCGCGCGCAATACGATGTTGTTTTCTGTCACCACCAATGAATAACGTTCATCCACCCCTATCCCGGGCGCTGATTGCGCCTGTGCTGTCACTTTCATGGGTGCGGCGCTCATGGTATCCGCAGCGCCTATATATTTCTGACCGAACATGAGCCCCGTTTTGCGGTTCAGTGCCTGGTAAGCCCGGTTTATTGCCCTGTACAAAATGGTATCGGTAACAGTTGCCTGTACATTAATGGCAAATTTGCCGCTTACGCGAAACTTACCCGCTCCGGCTTCTATCTGTTTGGGTACAGGCATCAGGTTCAGCGTGTTCAACTGCTGCGCCCTGGTTGCGAGTGCAAAAAATGCCAGGGTAATTAAGATGGTGATCTTCTTCATTTCATTAGTCTTTATAATATGGATTATTTTCAATTTCTGCGAGTCCCTTTGGTGTACACATGCCGCGTATATAAACCTCTACCAGGTTGCTGAACAATGGGTAGGGGCTTTCTTTGTAATCGCGGTATTCCTCTCCCCGGGTGATAGAAGTATATAGTATCCCTATGCCCTTTAATGTTAGTTGCGGATCCAGATAGGTGTTAAAATACCCTTCATTGATGCCGTTTTCAATCAAAGACATCAATACACTACCGTAGCGTTCACTTACGCGGCTTATCGCGGCATTTTGCAACTCAGGATAGTAATAATTGAGATCATGAAAAAAATCACGGCTCATGCCAAAATCTTTCTCCAATGTAGCTCTGAAGAGTGTAAGTAATTTAACAACCGGGTTAGCCGGGCCGCTCATAATAAAGTTGAACTCATCAAAAGAACCGGAGTAAAGTACCCGCAGGCATTCTTCCA
>Ga0206833_1014_pt1 | contig 49896 bp, 38 predicted proteins | sample Alteio_BWOrgCont_32_FD_152891 | JGI IMG/M metagenome (GOLD analysis project Ga0206833, IMG submission 152891) | Enriched cells from forest soil in Barre Woods Harvard Forest LTER site, Petersham, Massachusetts, United States -... | ecosystem: Environmental > Terrestrial > Soil > Temperate forest >... | reverse complement strand
AGACCGCATAACCGGATCGATGAAGAAAACCATTGATGAAACCCAACGCAGACGCAAGAAACAGATAGCCTATAACTTTGAACATAACATCACTCCTACTACCATTATCAAATCGAAGGAAAGCATAATGGAACAATCGGGCTTGGGAGATTCGAGAAGTACTAAAGCGAAGATCTATTTAGCCAATACAGAAGCGGAAAATACCCGTATTGCAGCAGAATCGGCAGCGGAATATAAAACAACGCCCATGCTGGAAGAAGAAATAAAAAGGACCAAGAAAGCTATGGAAAAGGCAGCCAAAGAAATGGACTTTATAGAAGCAGCAAGGCTTCGTGACCTTTTACAGGCTTTACAAAAGACATTGAACGGTAAAAAATAATATTACCGCTCTGTATTCCTTACAATTTGGATGTACCCGAGAATTTGCTGCTGTGACGGCTTGCAGCATTTCCGGTAGAGCAGGACGAAATAAAAACTGTCAACATAACAGTTCCCAAAATAAATAAAGAGATTCTAGAAATTGTTTTCATAGGGATTAGTTTTAAGTTTCTACTTCTTTTGCGATGCATTATAATCTGCCAGGAATTTTTCCAATCCTATATCAGTTAATGGATGCTTCAATAAAGCTAATATGGAACTTAACGGGCAGGTAGCTACATCGGCTCCATATTCGGCACATTTAACAATATGAACAGGGTGACGGATAGATGCAGCAAGTATTTCGCAGTTGAAATCATAGTTATCAAAGATCACGCGGATCTGTTCTATCAGTTCCATTCCGTCTACTGAAATATCATCTAACCTACCAATGAAAGGAGATACATAAGCCGCTCCGGCTTTAGCAGCCAGCAAAGCTTGTCCCGCTGAAAAGATAAGGGTGCAGTTTACCTTCACCCCTTTGTCGTGCAAATATTTTATGGCTTTCACCCCATCTTTTATCATAGGTATTTTCACTACAATATGGGGATGTATCTTCACAAGCTGCTCAGCTTCCTTAAGCATACCTTCATAATCGGTAGATATTACCTCAGCGCTTACATCACCTGTGGTGATTTCGCATATTTTGCGGTAGTGCTCATATATGGCTGCTTGCCCCACAATGCCTTCCTTAGCCATAAGAGATGGGTTGGTGGTAACACCATCAAGTACGCCCAAATCCTGGGCTTCTTTTATCTGCGCTAAATTAGCTGTATCTATAAAAAATTTCATTTTGATCTATTTGATGGCAAACATACAAATTTATGGCTTAAATCTCATTAAATTATATATCTATTATCTTTTACCTTTGCAGGGCTTAAAAGAATAAAATCAGTACCATGAGCGATAAACATAAAGAACTAAAAGAAAAGATAGCCGAAGCCAAACTTGGCGGAGGAAAAGAGCGTATAGAATCTCAGCATAAAAAAGGCAAACTCACCGCCCGTGAAAGGGTGGCCTTGTTGATGGACGAAGGCAGTTTTGAAGAATTAGGCATGTTTGTTACAGCCCGCGATGGTGGCTTGGGAGCTGAACGTGAGAAGTTCTTAGGCGATGGTGTAATAACCGGTTATGGAACCGTAAACGGACGGTTGGTTTATGTATTTGCACAAGATTTTACCGTGTTTGGTGGTTCTCTATCGGAAGCACATGCCGAAAAAATATGCCGCATACTGGATCTGGCTATGAAAAACGGAGCCCCCGTAATAGGCCTTAATGATTCCGGAGGTGCACGTATACAAGAAGGCGTAGTATCCTTGGGCGGTTATGCCGATATATTTTACAGGAATACCCGTGCTTCAGGAGTGATACCACAATTATCAGCTATTATGGGCCCTTGTGCCGGTGGTGCTGTTTATTCTCCTGCCATTACAGATTTTATATTGATGGTAGAGCATACTTCCTATATGTTCGTAACCGGACCTAACGTAGTAAAGACCGTAACCCATGAAGAAGTAACCTCAGAAGAATTAGGTGGTGCCTCTACACACTCCGCTAAATCAGGGGTAGCACACTTCTCCTGCGCTAACGGGGTGGAATGTATCAAGTATCTGAAGACATTACTAAGTTACATCCCTCAAAATTGTGAGGAAGATGCTCCTTCCTTACTCTATACACCTTCAGATGAAAGCAGACCTGCATTGACCAATTTAGTGCCTGCCAACCCTAATCAACCTTACGATATTCGTGAAGTAATAGCAGAGGTGACCGATGCAGATAGTTTTTTTGAAGTGCATAAAAATTATGCAGAAAATATAATTGTTGGTTTTGCTCGCTTAGCAGGTAAAAGTATAGGTATAGTAGCCAACCAACCGGCCTTCCTTGCAGGAGTTCTTGATATAAAATCATCTACTAAAGCAGCCCGTTTCGTTCGTTTCTGCGACTGCTTTAATATCCCATTGTTAGTATTTGAAGATGTACCAGGCTTTTTACCGGGTACCGATCAGGAATGGAACGGCATTATCTCCAATGGGGCCAAATTACTTTATGCTTTCTGCGAAGCTACCGTACCGCGTATTACAGTTATTACACGTAAAGCGTATGGAGGAGCCTATGATGTGATGAATTCCAAGCACATAGGTGCTGATATGAACTATGCATGGCCAACTGCTGAAATTGCTGTAATGGGTGCCAAAGGCGCTACTGAAATCATTTACAAGAAAGAAATATCAGAAGCAAAAGATCCTGCAGCCAAATTGAAGGAAAAGGAAGAGGAGTATATTGAGCACTTCGCAAACCCATACAGGGCAGCAGAAAGAGGCTATGTAGATGAGGTTATAATGCCGGAGGATACCCGCATTAAACTTATTAAAGCATTTGAAATGTTAAAAAACAAGGTAGATACCCTCCCCAGGAAAAAACATGGAAATATCCCTCTTTAATAGTTTAAGCTATAGGACTTTCGCATATAACTCTTAACTTTGCATACTAAATTTACAGATTATAGGTTATAGCTATACCTTTTTTTAAGTCGTTGACCAAACAAAACATAATCCGTTTATCCGCTATAGCATTAGTGCTATGGGGTCTTTCCTCGTGTACTACGCTTAAGAACAATTGGCTTACCCGCACCTTTCATAATACCTGCGCCCATTATAATGGCTACTTCTGGGGCAAACTTGCTTATGACCAGGGAATAGCAACCCTGAACGAAAACCACAAGGAAGATTATACCGATATAATTCCGGTATATGTTTATCCTGATCCTACCGAATCTGCCTCCATCTACCCGAATATGAGCCGGGCTATAAAAAAGGCAGATACGATGATACAAAAGCATACCATCACTACTAAAGCCAAGCGTGAAATTCCGGATGCTGTGCATTATATAAAGTATTGCTATTTACTATTGGCACAAGCACATTTATACAAGAACGATCTGTTAGAAGCAAACGCTGCTTTGGATTATGCCACCAAAGAATACCGCAAAACAGATTTTAAATATGAAGCGCTGGTATGGCAAGCAAGAACACTGGACCAATTGGGATCGGTAAGTAAAGCTGAAGAAGTATGCGACCTGCTAAAAAGCAGTGGAAAAAAGATACCCAAGAAGATTATCCCGGAGGTGTTTGCAGTAATAGCAGACTGGAATATGCGCATTGGTCAGTATCCTGAAGTGGAAGCACAACTTCAGCGAGCCATAAAGGTTGAAAAAGACAAAAAGACAAAAGCCCGTTATTACTTCATCATAGGCCAGTTGGCAGAAAGGGATAACGATAATAAAAAAGCTTATGATAGTTATTCTGAATGCTTGAAGCTCCACCCCTATAACGATCTGGATTTTGAAGCACGGATAAGACGTGCTATTCTGCATATGGGTGGCGATAAGGAAAATGAAAAGATCAAGGAGAATCTTCATAAAATGCTAAAGCCAACCAAATATATTGATGGTCGTGACCAGATCTATTATGCCCTTGCCGAAATTGCATTTAAAGAACATGAGGAACCACTAGGTACTGACGATCTGCACAAATCGATACAGGCCAGTACTACCAATAAAGTTCAAAAAGCTATCTCTTATCTTGCCCTGGGTAACTTAGCCTTCGATCATGAAGATTACAGATCTGCCAAAGTCTATTATGACAGTACTATTATTGCACTTCCTAAAAAATACCGGGGACGCGATTCTATTGTCGCCAAGAAAGATAACCTGGACAAACTTATAAGAGATTTAAGCGTTATTGACCAACAAGACAGTCTGCAAAAGATAGCCAAACGCGGGCAGAAAGGAGCTGAAAAATATGTGGATAGCCTTATAGCTGATCAAAAACGAAAAGACCAGGAGAAAAAAGATCAGGAAAAAATTGCTTCCGAATCTACAGAGAGCAATGTACCCCAGGTAGGAGCTTCCAATGGCAAATGGTATTTCTATAACCCCAGTGCCGTAAGCCAGGGTATAAGTGAGTTTGCCAAATTATGGGGTAACCGTCCGCTGGAAGATAACTGGAGGCGTAGCCAGAAAGTGGCAGATGCTATGCAATCGGCTGCTACTAATGAATCGGCTAATGATACCGTAAAGAAGCTTTCATCCAGGAAAGACTCTACCAATCAAACCAAGTATAGCCGGACAAATTTCATGAAAAACATCCCGCTAACGGATAATCAGATGAAAGCATCCAATGATACTATTATCGAAGCCTATTATAATGTTGGTGATATTTATAAAGAATACATTAAGAACTACCATCGCGGAGAAGACGACTATGAAACCATGCTTACCCGCTTCCCGGAAAACAAATACAAGCTGGAAGTGTATTATGACTTATATCTCATGTATAACCAAAGCGGAAATAAAGAAAGAGCTGAATATTATAAAGATATCTTGTTGACAAAGTACCCTGATACCGAATATGCCTTACTTATAAAAGATCCGGAAAAATACCGCCAGCAACAGGAAGCCAGCAGGCAGGAAATCCTGAGGCTTTATACAAACACACTAACATCATACAAAGCAGCTAATTACGCCGAGGTTTTGAACGATTGCGCACAAGTGGATTCCCTTTATCCAAGAAACCCCGAAATGCCAAAATTTGCTTTTCTGGAAGCTGGTGCCATAGGACATGCCCAAGGTATTGAAGCCTACAAAAATGCTTTGGAGAAAGTGATCATTAAATACCCCAAAGACACCCTAAAAATTGTTGCTCAATCGATCCTGGACTACCTGAATAAAAAACCAAAACAAAAGGATGCAGTATTGCCCAATAAGAGTAAAACTGATACTATCCCAGTATCCTACTCAAAAGAGGCAGACACCATCTATTATTACATTATTGCCATTGATAATAAACAATCAGGTAAAGTAAATGCAGTGCGTAACTCAATTACAGATATGAATACCAGAATATACAGTGAAAACCATCTAACCATGGAGGATATTTTCCTGAACAACAATCAGCAGATATTGGTTATACATAAGTTTTCATCTAACGCAAGAGCAAAGGATTATTTCAATTACGTATTATCTAATCCCGATCTATTTAAAGCCTTACCTCCTGATTCTTACCAATGCTTCTATATATCAGACAAAAACTTTCATACCTTGTATAAACATGGTAAAAGTGATGAGTACTTTAAGTTTTTTAACGATAACCTCAGGTAAAGAGGGTAATAAGAATCACTTATAACCTATTCGCTTATTTCGTAACTTTGCGGCGTAATTAAAACTATGGAAAAGAATTTCGTTTCAAACAAGGATGAATCGGTAGTAATGTTTAAAAGCCGATTCCTTGACAAACTCTCCCGCATACATTGGTCTATTCCGCTTTTTCTTTTTGTTCCGGTGGTGCTTTTCTTTTTAGGATACTCCATACTTAGTTTGCATATAAACTTGCTATTGATAGTAGGCTTATTCGTTGGTGGTATCTTTGCCTGGTCATTGGCGGAGTATATTCTTCACCGGTATGTATTTCATACAGAATTACCCGGAGAACTTGGCAGAAGGATACATTTTGTAATACATGGTGTGCACCACGATTACCCGAATGATACGCATCGCCTGGTAATGGTCCCTTCACTTAGCATACCGCTTGCTTTTTTCTTTTACTTTCTCTTCTGGTTACTTTTAGGCCCTACCCTGGCTGCGCCTTTTTTTGCGGGTTTTGTGGCAGGTTATTTAATTTATGATATGACCCATTATGCCATTCATCACTATGGCTTTAAAAGCAAGTATTGGCTGCGGCTCAAAGTGAACCACATGAAGCACCATTATCAGCAACCCCATAGAGGCTATGGTGTAAGTTCTACTTTGTGGGACGCTATTTTCCGTAGTGAATTTAAAGAGAAATAAAAGATTGCTCCTCCTTATATAATTGAGTATTCTTTACTTATTCTTGGCTGATTTTCCAACATCATTCTTGGCATTGTGAATTCCAGGATACGAGTACTTAGTCCCCTTATTAGCCGTAACTGTTTTTGATTTTGCTATTCCCGGATAGGAAGGTCCGCTTTTGGTGCTACTTCCGCTACTACCTCCGCTTTTACGGCCTGAACTGCCCCCACTGCTTGATGAAGATTTACCAGGTGATTTTGCACTATTGGAATTACCCTTGTCCTTTTTTGAAGAAGAGCCCTTAGCTGTCTTCTTTTTCCCCTTTTGGGATTTTTTGGACTTCCCATCCTTTGATGTTTTTGCTTTTGAACCAATTGACTGAGCCTGTGCTGTAGGTGCAAAAATGATGCTGACAGCAATAAGAATTAAAAACAGAACCCTTTTTATCATAGTATCTATTAAACATGACAAAGATACGTAATAAGGAAACAAGGTTGTAGCATTCAAAAAAAGCCCCCCGTCAATTAAGCCGGAGGGACCCTCTTTATCCAACTAAAACACTCCTATTTTAGCTGGTACTCTATGGAAAAAGCTCCTTAATTCAAAATGCTCTTTCAAGTATAAAAACGAAGCCCTTTTATGAAACGTTGGGTAAATACAAAAAAAAGTTCCGCATTTAGCGGAACCTCTTGAATTCATGGCTTATATATTTTACCGTTGTCGTTTTTGAATATGCTTATTAAAATGATAGCTGTTTGACCGGACTAGTTTAAGTTATACGATAAGGTAAATTGAAAGCCGTGTGTCCTTTCCACAATATTATCTCCGAAGAAGGACTGGCTTTTCATCCCGGTCATTTCCATGTATATCATGCCATAGATCGAAAATTTATGGCTTAGAGTATATCGTAATAGTACATAGCTGGAAACATCTACCTTGCTATATCCATCGAGTGAGGCATTTTGAGAATACTGAACCACATTAAATGGAGGATTATTGTCCAATTGTTCCGATGTGGTTGCATAGCCTGAATTACCTACTAAGAACCATACGGCTCCACCTGCTCCGGCGCTAATTCTTTTGCTACGACCAAAGAAATATTCAGCCTGTATGGGAATTCTTACAAAATACAATCGCTTGGTTGTAATTACAGAATCATAGATCACATTGCCCAGACTATGTTGGTAGCTATATGTGTAGGTGCTCATATGGCCAAATGAACTGAACTGTACCCCTGTTTTAAGGAATATCCTGGAGCCCATATAATGTGCATAGCCTAACCCAATAATCGGGTTGAATCCTTGGCCCTGAACAGTAGAACCAAGCTGCCATCCACCGCTGTATTCAGTTCCCGCATCCACAGTAAATATATTGGTCTTGCCTTTAAAAATACGTGGTTCATCTGAAAAACGATCAGGCAACGCATCGATGGCGGTACTGTCGGTTTTGCGTATACCTGTAGTTTTCGTTGCAGCAGCAATTGTTTTGGTTGATTTAACTGAACCTGCGGCCGGCACAGACTTAGATGTACTTCCGGCAACTGCAGGGGTATTAGCAGAACCAACTTCTTTACTTGTATGCAGATCCTCGTGTTTATTTTCAGTAGCTTTCGTTGCAGGATTACCATTTGCTGCGGCTATATTATTAGAAGAAGCAAGGCTTTGGCTAGCTGAACTTGTAATATGCCTGTTCTGCTTAACAGATCCCTTGTGCTTTGGAAGAGAAGTATTCACATTAGCTGCAACAATTGGGGCGTTATTTGCCGGTTTGTTATTAGCACCAGCTGCACTTGTTGATATACCGGAAGGACTAGTGTTGTTATTAGTAGTGGCCACTGTTTTATTATTTACAGATGCATCCGGTGATGTATTTGCAGCAGTTGTTTTATTTGTGCTACCGGTTGCAGTATTGGATGCGTTGGTAGTTGCCATATTACTATTTACAGAACTACCATTGGTAACGGTGTTTGTTTTACCATTGTTGTTATTCAAGTTGTAAAGAGCAATACCTCCACCCACACAAAGCAATGTGCCGATAGATGCAGCAACAAGCCACATAGCGCGTCTTTTAGCAGCTCTGGAGGCCTCGATCATCTGCCGCATAGCTTTCCAATTCTCTTCTTCATAGGGGAGTTCCCGCTCATTGAATTTAGAGTTGAGAATGTCGTAAAAATTGGTTTCGTTTTTCATCCTGCTACGAGTTTAAATATATTCGGATTAATTTGTATAATCATTTCCTGTAATTTCTGTCTTGAGAAGTTAAGGTGCCATCTTGAGGTTCCTTCGGATATGCCCAATGCGCCGGCAATTTCCTTATGCGAAAAACCATCTATTGCATACATATTGAATACTTTTTGGCTCACTGGCGGTAGTTTTACTATTAGGGCATGTATTTGTTCCACATCCATTTTAACTAAAGCATTGTTTACATCTGTATCTTCATGTATCTCTTCATAATCTTCCACATACTTCATACGGTCTTTATGTATCTTCTTTTTCCTATACTCATCTATCAGTGTGTTCACCATCACTTTATGTATCCACGCCTTAAATGAGGTTTCCAACTGATACTTTTTGAGGTTGGTAAGTATCTTGAAAAAACCCAGGTTCAACATTTCCCTTGCTTCCTCCCTATCATTGCTATATCTCAGGCAAATAGACATAAGATAACTATACGTCAAGCGATAAAGCTCGTGTTCAGCCCGCTCGTCTCGACGTATGCAGGCAGTTATTATCTCTGTCTCAACCTTCATGTAATTACATATACCCTATAAGCATGTTCTTTGTAGTAAAAACGAAGCCTTTAGGATAAATGTTGGGTACTAAGTTAAGAAATTCCGGTGAATTATCCCTATTTACATAGATTATCAATGAGATACGCATTTTAGAAAGAATGTAGAAAATAGGCCAAACTCCCTGTCAATTAGAATTTATTGCAGATTCTATACAACAAAAATGAACACTTATTGATACCTTTGTAAATAAACCATATCAGGTATATGATCAATTTAAGCAAAGAGCCAACTGAATCGCCCAAAAATGTTGATAGAAAAACGACAGAAGCGGAGACAGAGATACTGAAGGAGAAGATGGCTGAACTTCAAACACTGTTATTTGCAGAAAAGAAACATAGCTTGCTAATAGTATTGCAAGGAATGGATGCAGCGGGAAAGGATGGCACAATTAAGCATGTATTTTCATCCATGAACCCTATGGGTGTAAATGTGAAAGCCTTTAAAGAGCCCACTGAAGAAGAAAGAGCCCATGATTTCCTGTGGAGGGTTTATCCGCATACACCGGCTAAAGGAATGATAGAAATATTTAACCGATCACAATACGAAGATATACTTGTGCCAACAGTGCATAAAACCCTAGACAAAAAGTTAATTGAAAGACGCTACGACATTATAAATTGTTTTGAGCAGAATTTACACGATAATAATACTGTTGTTTTGAAATTTTTTCTAAACATATCTAGAAAGGAACAAAAACAACGCATTAAAGACAGGCTTAAAGATTCTCAAAAAAAATGGAAGTATGATCCTGCAGATTCAGCCGAAGGTGGACATTGGCATAAATATATGGACATCTACGAAAAGATATTTGAACGGTGCAGCCCTAAATTTCCTTGGATCATAATACCTTCTGACCATAAATGGTACAGGAATTATTTAATAGCTGAGGAAATTGCAAAAACATTGAAATCTTTAAAAATGAAGTATCCGCAATAGTAAGCAGTTACCGTACTTTTTGTTACTTTAGTGCTTATTTATTAACGAACTATGTATAACGATCTTTTACAAAACATACCATCAGGTCTTATACCTTTTCTTTTGGTAGTTACCTTTTCATTGCTTATTGGTCTGGAGCAAAGGAGACACCATATCGACATTGAAACGGAAACTGTTTTTGGTACTGACCGTACCTTTACCCTTCTGGGAATTGCAGGTTTTATCCTCTATATCATTAGTCCTCAAAATCTATTGCCATTTATTGTGGGTGCAGTTGTTATAGGTGCATTACTCTGTATTTACTATTTCCAAAAAATAAAAATGCAGCTGAAATTCGGTATGACCAGTTTAGTCACTGCACTGATAACCTATTCCCTGGGACCTTTGATTTGCACACAACCCGAATGGCTTGTTTTACTACTTGTAGTAACAGTTTTAGTGATTTCAGAAATTAAAGAAACCCTTCTCAACTTTTCCAGAAAATTTGACAATAATGAATTCCTTACCCTGGCAAAATTCCTGGTGCTTGCCGGAGTTATATTGCCCTTGCTTCCCGATGAACCAATATCGGCAGCCATTGCTATAACACCTTATAAATTTTGGCTTGCAATAGTTGTCGTATCAGCTATCTCCTATATCAGCTATCTCCTTCGTAAGTTCGTTTTCCCAACTACCGGCATATTACTTACTGGTGTATTAGGCGGATTATACAGCAGCACGGCTACCATTGTAATACTAGCACGTAAAAGCAAAGAAAATGTATCGGGCAACCGGGTTGTAGCGGCTATGTTTTTAGCTATTACTATGATGTATTTACGTTTGTTCATCTTGGCAGCCTTTTTTAATATGGATGTTGCCATGAGGCTGTTACCTTATTTTGCAGTACTACTTCTTATCAGTGTTTTAATTGCAGGTTATTTCAGCCTGGTAAAGAAAGCTCCTGTAAGCAAAATAAATGAAGTGGTACCTGCCGACGTGCATCAAAACCCGTTAGAGTTCAAAACAGCTGTGCTTTTTGGCGGCCTATTCATTTTATTTGCACTGGTTACCGGATATGTAGTAGGCCATTATGGGGCTGCCGGTGCGCAAAGATTGGCCTTTGTAGTGGGCGTAACCGATATTGATCCTTTTATCATTAACCTCTTCCAGGGTAAATACAATTTAGATACCCTTGTTATAAGTATGGCAGTATTAAATACTATTACAAGTAACAACATATTGAAAATGATATATGCCATTGTTCTTTCTGAAAAATCATTGCGAAAGGAAATAATCATTGGTTTTTCCATATTGATTGTGGCAGGTATCGCAGCGGTACTGATATAGTCATTAGCTGATAACTCCGGCTAAATAAATCTTCTATATTTGTGGGCTCCCCACGATTTATTAAACCTCAACATATATTTATATGAGCAACAAAAAAGTAGTATTAAAAGTAAGCGATGGCTCAGAAATGGGTGCCTATGTTTCCATGCCGGAAGGCAAAGGGCCATTCCCGGCTGTAATCGTTTTTCAGGAGGCCTTTGGTGTTAATCCGCACATGCGCCATGTAACGGACTGGATTGCCCAGGAAGGTTATGTAGCTATCTGCCCGGCCCTATTTCACCGCACCGCAGGCGATGCAGAATTCCCATATGGGGATTTTACCTTGGTTGCACCGCATTACCAAGCCATTACTCAGGAAGGGTTGGAGGCTGATATTACAGCTTGCTACGACTGGCTAAAAACACAACCGGAAGTTATACATGAAAAGTTGGGCTCCATTGGTTTCTGTTTAGGTGGAAGAGTATCTTTTATTGCCAATACAATATTGCCTTTTTCTGCTTGTGTATCCTACTATGGAGGAGGTGTGCATATGTTGGCTGACAAAGCTGCCAAAGTACATGCGCCTCACTTGTTCTTTTGGGGAGGATTGGATAAACACATCCTGCCAGAACACATAGATACCATTATAAATGCCATGAAAGCAGCCGGAAAGCCATACACCAATGTGGTAATATCGAATGCTGACCACGCCTTCAGCTGCAATGACCGGCCATCATACAATGCCGATGCAGCCAAAGAAGCCTGGGCAATGTCTATGGCATTTTTTAAGAATAAATTCGGGAAATAAAATAACCAGTTCCCGCTGATTTCGCTGATCAACACCAATTCTATCTGCGAAAATCTGCGTTATTAGCGGGAAAATAAAAATTCGTAACTTTGAGTCTGTAAACCTTATACAATGATAGTATTAAAAGATAGGAAATTCTTAGGACTTGTTTTAGCTATAGTAGGAATTTCCGTACTTGGGTTTACCTGGGGATATCCCTCTACGCAAACCACTTCAGGTGGCACGGGAGATGAAAAAGGAATTCAATGGATGAGTTTTGACCAAGCGGTAAAACTGAACGCGAAACATCCTAAGAAAATATTCATTGATGTATTCACCCAATGGTGCGGATGGTGCAAAAAAATGGACGCCGATACCTATACCGATCCTACGGTAATAAACTATATCAACAAATACTATTACGCAGTACGCCTGGATGCTGAAACAGCAGATACATTTCATTTTAAAGACCATAAATTCTATAATCCACAACCCCATACAAGAGGAGTAGTGAATGAATTGGCTTCCTCGCTACTCGATGGAAAACTGGGATATCCTACTACGGTCTACATGAATGAAAATTTTGAACGCCTTACCTACGTGCAGAGTTATATTAACGCTGCTGAGCTTATGCCCATACTTAGGTATTTTGCTGAAGAAAAATACAAGACCATGAAATTCGACGATTATAAAAAATCGATCGGAAGCACTGCTGATAACCCCTCTAACGCGACCGATAAGTAACTCAGGGCCAAGGCTGCTTATACCTGCTTTTTAGTTTATAAGCTTTATAAACTGCTTTTCCTTAACTTTGCACAAAAGCATAATATGCCGGTACAAACCGAGTCGGAAATAAAACTGTATTGTGAGAGTCTGACGAGTTATAAACGCCGTAAAAGCAGCGTGGTTACTATAGGAGAAGTCCCTATGGGTGGTGATTATCCCATTCGGATACAATCTATGACCACTACAGACACTATGGATACGATAGCGACCGTAGAACAATCTATACGCATGATAGATGTCGGATGCGATTATGTGCGTATTACCGCACCCAGTCTGAAGGAAGCCGAAAATCTGCAAAATATTAAAAACGAACTTCGCAAAAGAGGCTACAAAACTCCCCTTATTGCCGACATACACTTCACACCCAATGCGGCCGAAATGGCTGCCCGCATTGTTGAGAAAGTACGTGTGAATCCCGGCAATTATGCCGATAAGAAAAAATTTGAACAGATAGATTATACCGACAACTCTTACGATATAGAGCTGGAGCGTATACGCCAGCGTTTTGTACCCCTCGTAAAAATCTGCAAGGAATATGGTACTGCTATGCGCATTGGTGCAAATCATGGTTCATTGAGCGACCGCATTATGAGTCGCTATGGTGATACCCCTTTAGGAATGGTAGAATCGGCTATGGAATTTTTGCGCATTTGCGAAGAAAATGCCTATCGCCAGATAGTGCTCTCCATGAAATCGAGCAACCCTATTGTGATGGTGCAGGCCTACCGATTACTCATTACCAAAATGGATGCGGAAAACATGCATTATCCTTTGCATTTAGGCGTAACCGAAGCGGGTGAAGGAGAAGACGGACGTATTAAATCAGCCGCAGGAATAGGCACACTTCTGGAAGATGGAATTGGTGATACGATACGCGTATCACTCACTGAAGATCCGGAATTTGAAGTGCCTGTCGCACGTATGCTTGTTAATCGTTATACTAACAGAAAAGAACATAAACCTATTCCCGAAGTAAAGCACCTACCCTACTCTCCCCTGGAATATAAAAAAGAAACAGCAAATGAAACACTTAATATTGGTGGCAAGAATCATCCACGTGTAATTGCCGATTTCAGCGATAAAAAAGAAATCATTACTCCGGCCTCTCTTTTTGCCATAGGTTACTCCTTCAATACTCAAAAAAACAGTTGGAAAATAAACGACCAGGCTGCAGATTACTTATATACAGGAAATAGTAAAATCGATTTTATACGACCCGGAGGTTTATCCGTCATTTATAATTCCACTGCGTGGAAAGAGCATAAGCAAGAGCATTCTTACCCTTATTTTACAAGCCTTAAGGAGTACACTTCTGCTAAAGAAAAATCAGATGTACTGAATTTAGTGTCTTTGAAGATCGAAGATATTGCGAATCCATCCATTACAGAACTGAATAAAGATACTACACTGGTATGGGTAGCTGAAACAAGCAATCTTCATGCCATGCCGGAGGAAAGAAGGATTTTTATTGAATTGCTGGAGAAAAGAATTTACCGGCCTGTTATCATTAAACGTGATTATGCAACTAGCATTGCTGACGAACTAAGACTTTATGCAGCCACCGATGCAGGAGCATTATTAATAGATGGTATGGGAGAAGGTATATGGTTAAAGTCTCCGGTAGCTCCTGCAATAGTTAATAGTATAAGCTTCGGAATATTGCAGGCTACCCGTACACGCATTTCCAAAACAGAATATATCTCTTGCCCTTCCTGCGGAAGGACCTTATTTAATTTGCAACAGGTTACCGCACAAATTCATGCACGCACCTCTCACCTGAAAGGTGTTAAGATCGGCATTATGGGTTGTGTGGTAAATGGCCCAGGTGAAATGGCCGATGCCGATTATGGTTACGTTGGTACCGGTGTAGGAAAAATAACGCTCTACAAAGGCAAACAGGTTGTGCAACGCAACATTGCTTCGGAACAGGCTGTAGATGCCCTTATTACCCTTATAAAAGATAATGGAGATTGGGTAGAAGCCTCACAAGAAAATTAATTAGCCGTGAAGAGCTATCCCAAAAAGTACTTCGGGAATCTGGATGCAACAAGATTCCTGTCTTGCTTAACGGTATTTCTACATCACACTATAATTACAAAAGGAACATCGGCTTCCACCCTATATCGATTCTATGACACTAATTTAAGTCCCGATTTTATTATGGGTCTTGATTATTATGTTGTATTATCAGGCTTTCTCATCTCTTGGGTCATTTTAGAAGAATATCAATTAACATCACAATTTAAATTAGGTTTTTATTATTTGCGTCGTATCCTTCGTACATGGCCCCTTTATCTCTTATTGATCATTTTGGGCTATTTTCTTGTACAGGCAGCCAGGCATTTTGGAAGTACAGTCCATGATTTGCCACCTTTGAGCTATCTTTTAACCTTTACACTAAACTTTTACATCATTAACCATGGCATGGAATTCCTTTTCTTTATCGCTTTTTTATGGAGTATCTGCGTGGAAGAACAGCTTTATGCTTTATGGGGCATAGTATTAAAGTGGGGCAGAAAATACTTTACACTTATATGTATTTTACTGGTACTTGTATCCCTACTCTTCCGCATTACCCATCTGCATGAAGGGTATAATTTATTTTTTAATACAATAACATGGCCTGCCAATTTTGCCATAGGGGGTCTTATGGCATCTTTCTGCATAAAAGGTGGGAGGCTTTTTGAGTATTTAAAAAGAACCCCAAAGTATATAATTGCCTTGATCTATTTTCTGTTTATCCTGAACATTGTGTTTTATAAATACCTTTATTCTACAGATGTAATGCTTGCTTTAGAGCGTATTATCATAACCCTGTTCTTTTCGTTTTTGATATTTGAACAAAGCTTTTGCAACAACCATTTATTTCAACTAGGTCGTTCTAAGGTGATGAGTTACCTGGGCAAAATTGCCTATGGATTATTTTGTTTTCACGGACCTGTTACATTGCTATTTGAAAAGACAACAGAGCATATTAACTGGCCAAATTCCGACCTGACTGTATTTCTAATCAATCCACTGACTATTTTTGCAATAACAGTACTTGTATCGGCAGTCAGCTATAAATATTTTGAAAAGCCTATAATGTCACTACGCTATAAATATCAAACCGCATGAATGCAATAAAAAGAAGTATCCCCAATTCGATCACCTGCCTGAATTTGCTCTTTGGGTGCATTGCTATTGTATTTGTATTTCATAACCGCCTTCCGGAGGCTTCCTGGATGATTGCATTTGCCGCCATAGCCGATTTCTTTGATGGCATGGCTGCACGTCTGTTGAAAGCACATTCCCCTATCGGTAAAGAATTAGATTCACTTGCCGACATGGTTTCTTTTGGAGTTGCACCGGGCATGATCATATACCAATTAATTGGCACTGCCCCTTATAACTGGATGGGGTTATTGGTACCAATTTTTGCAGCCCTCAGGCTTGCAAAATTCAATATAGATACCCGGCAAGCCTTTTATTTCATTGGATTGCCAAGTCCTGCTAACGCCTTATTAATTGCGTCATTCCCGCTTATACTAAGTCACGATAATTATTGGCAATCCGTCTATTTATCGAATGTATCATTTAGTACTTGGTTCTTTATTGGTATTGCAATAGCATGTTCCGGCCTCATGGTCTCTCCTTTGAAGCTTTTTTCTCTCAAAATAAAAGATACCTCGTGGGCGAATAATAAAACAAGATATTTGTTCTTATTAATTTCTATAGGATGTATATTGGCATTAGGTTACACGGCCGTTCCCATAATAATGGTATTGTATATAATCCTTTCACTACTCTCCAAAAAATCATTTGAAGCTACACCGGCATCATGAATAATAATATTTGTTTCATCATTAACCCCGTCTCCGGAACTGGTAAATGGAAAGGTGTTGAAGAGAACATTAAAAAGTATCTCGACCCTTCACTTACCCCCATCATACATTTCACCAAGTATCACGGACATGCGACAATTATAGCAGAAGATGCTACCGAGAATTGCTCTGTAATTATTGCTGTAGGTGGTGATGGTATTGTGAATGAAGTGGCCGCAGGGATGATGAGCACTTCGGCAGGACTTGGAATTATACCTGCAGGATCAGGCAATGCGGTGGCCAATCACTTTACTATTCCGCACGGGCATAAAGAAGCGATTGAATGCATCAATCAAATGCATTTTTCCACTGTAGATACTGCATTGGTAAACGATATGCCCTTTCTGGCTATTGCCGGAACAGGCTTTGATGCAGAGGTGGCCGAGATGTTTGCAAACAGCAAAACACGTGGCTTTTTCTCTTATATTTATTTGTCTGCAAAAAAATATTTCGGGTATAAGCCTTCGGAATATGATATTACAATTGATGGGAAAGTATATCGGAAAAAGGCATTTGTAATTAGCGTTGCAAATGGGAGTCAATATGGCAACAATGCATATATAGCACCTGAAGCAAGTACCAAAGACGGGCTGTTAGATGTTAGTATAATTAAACCTTTTTCCCTGCCTATAGGATTAATATTGATGGTTCGGTTATTCCGCAGGAACTTGCAACGATCGCCCTATGTTGAAATAATCCGGGGTAAAAAAATTGAGATCCACAAGGCAAACGCAACTGAAAAACTATGTATGCACTACGATGGTGAGCCCGGCGGAACAGTAGATGTAATAAAGATCGCGGTACAACCCCGATCACTGCGAATAATTACACCTGAAAAACATGGCAGGATCTAGGATCTGTCCTTCTAAAAAATGTTAAAACATATATTATTCTTGTAACTATCATAATCAGTGTGCGTTAATAATATAAAGCACAAATTATGGTAACTCTGAGCGACAACTGGCTAACCGAAAAGCATATAGACTTTGAATATAAGAAGTATATTTTGCTGGCTTTTCTGCAACAGGTAGATAAGGACTTTGAACTACAAAAACTCTATCCTTCCTTACGGGAGATCATTAAGCACTACCGGCAATTAAAAGCTATTAAAGAAAATAAGGATGATCTCTATAATGCCTTCCCTTCAAAGGCTACGGATGTGGACACAGAAAAAATGCAACTCATTTACGAGAAAATATTTCATGATAATAAATTGATGCGCGAACTGGAAAGTATTATTAATTTTTCCATACCGCATTTAGAAAATCATGTTGCAGAAGGAAAGAAAATATACGATGCAATAGAATCGCAGTTGAATATTTTCCCGGTGGGAGTGGTTCCTCTGCGCTGCAAAGAAGGTTATCTATTCCTCCGTGACGGAAAAAATGCAGACACCAAAGTGTATGAATATGACATTACCCTTTTTGAGCGTTCCGATGCAAAATACAGGGGCATCCACACCGAATACCTTAAAACCTGGGAGACCGATTTAAGCACCACGTACCAATATATAAAACTGGAACTACTCAAGGAAAAACAAGATATTCCAAACCCGGCAACCTATGCGATTGAAAGCGATTGGGTGGTTCCATTAGAAGAAACTCTTTTGCCAATTGCAAAACGTTGCTTGCTAAAGTTTGTTGAAGATGGCAAATAAAAAGAGATAAGCCTTTGTGAGACTTATCTCTTATATTTCATTAAGTTATAATTTACAACGTCCCTCTTCTTTCCTGTTCTCTTTCTATAGCTTCAAATAAAGCCTTAAAGTTTCCGGCACCGAAAGATTTAGCTCCTTTGCGTTGTATGATTTCATAAAACACAGTAGGACGGTCTTCTACAGGCTTGGTAAAGATCTGCAACAGATACCCTTCTTCGTCACGGTCAACAAGTATTTTAAGTTTACGTAGGTCCTCCACGTTCTCATCAATCTTACCTACTCGTTTGTATAAAGTATCGTCATAATAAGAATCGGGAGTTTCTAAAAACTCTATTCCTCTTGCTTTAAGTTCGGTTACAGTTGTAAGAATATTATCTGTTTCAATAGCAATGTGCTGAACGCCTCCGTCCAAATAGAAATCTAAATATTCTTCAATTTGGCTCTTCTTTTTTCCTTTAGCAGGTTCATTAATTGGGAACTTTACATAACCATTTCCGTTGCTCACCACCTTGCTCATCAAAGCGGAATATTCGGTAGCAATTTGTTTATCGTCAAAAGTAATAAGGAGTTTGAAGCCCATCACATCTTCGTAGAATTTCACCCACTTGTTCATCTCTCCTAATGGAACATTTCCTACACAATGGTCAATATGTTTCAAGCCTACAGGCTTGATTGGGAATCTTGACTTCATGGCAACAAATCCCGGCAGGAAAGGGCCTTTGTAATTTTTACGCTCCACGAAAGTATGAATGGTTTCTCCATAGGTATGGATAGAAGCAGTCTTTACTTCTCCAAATTTATCTTTATGTGTTTGAGGTACCATAGCAGATATAGCGCCTCTCTGCATAGTTTCGTTATATGATTTCTCAGCATCATCTACCCAAAGTGCTAATACTTTTACTCCATCGCCATGTTTCAACACATGCTTGGAAATAGGGTGTTCAGGATTAAGCGCAGTAGTTAGCACTATGCGCGCTTTACCTTGTTGAAGAACATAGGATGTTTTCTCTTTATCGCCTGTCTCCAACCCTGAATAAGCAACTAATTCATAACCCCAGGCAGCCTGGTAATAGTAAGCAGATTGCTTGGCATTGCCTACGTAAAATTCTATATAATCCGTTCCGTTTAATGGGAGGAAATCTTCTCCTGCATTTTTGTGAAGTTCTGCTAATTGATTTTCTGCTGTTAATGTTTGCATTTCTGTTTTTATTTATTTAAGGTCTACTATTCTAACCAACTTTTAAAATACTTGCCATCATCCAGTTTCATAGCTTCTTCAGTCACTTTTAATGGATGAAAGGTATCGACCATTACTGCTAATTCCTGAGTTTCTTTTTTGCCGATACTTCTTTCCATAGAACCCGGTGCCGGTCCATGTGGAATACCTTTAGGGTGCAGGGTTATATTGCCTTGCTTGATATCGTTACGGCTCATAAAATCGCCATCTACATAGTAGAGGACTTCGTCAGAATCTATATTGCTGTGATTGTAGGGAGCAGGTATAGAATCCGGGTGATAATCGTATAAACGCGGGCAGAAAGAACAGACCACAAAGTTATGCGCTTCAAAAGTTTGATGCACAGGAGGTGGTTGATGCACACGGCCCGTGATAGGTTCAAAATCATGAATGGAGAATGCATAAGGATAATTCATGCCATCCCAACCTACCACATCAAATGGATGATAGGCATAAGTAAGGTCATGTAGTTTTCCTTGTTTCTTAATCTTGATTATAAAGTCTCCTTTTTTATCTATTGTTTCCAAATTTATGGGGCGACGGATATCACGCTCACAGAATGGAGAATGCTCGAGCAATTGCCCAAATTCATTACGATAGCGATGAGGTGTGTATATAGGGCTAAAGGATTCTAAAAACAAAATACGATTATCTTCTCCTTCAAATTCAATTTGATAGATCATCCCCCTGGGGATAATAAGATAGTCGCCATAGCTAAAAAGCAACTGACCTAAAAAGGTTTTTAAAACACCTTTACCTTTATGTATAAATATAAGTTCATCGGCATCCGCATTTTTATAAAAGTAATCCTTCATAGATTTGCGGGGAGCAGCCAATCCCAAATGAACATCATTATTGGCAAGCAACACCTTACGGCTTTCTAAAAAATCATCGGTTGGAGGAACATCAAAGCCCTTTAATAACATGGCCCTGATATTGGTCTCTACCGCAATTTTTGGAGTTACATCAACAGTTTTCCCAATAGCACTTACCTGTGTTGGCCTATGCAAATGATAAAGCAAAGAAGACATACCATGAAACCCCTCTGTACCGAAAAGTTCTTCATAATGGTAGGTTCCATCTGCCTTTTTAAAAGCAGTGTGGCGTTTGTGCGGTATCTTCCCTAATTGATGATAAATTGGCATATTTGGGCTATGATTTGTAGCACAAATTTAGGAATATTTTGCGAACCGGGCCTTTTCAGGAAAATATGGAAATATTCCCTAAAGTTTGTACCTTTGCTGTTATATAATTTCACAATAACTAAAACCAATAATACAATATCAATATGGCAGCAACAATAGGTCAAAAAGCACCTGATTTTCAACTTCCGGACCAAGATAAAAATATGGTTAGCCTTAGCTCATTCAAAGGGAAAAATGTGGTTCTGTTGTTTTTCCCGGCAGCGTTTACCAGTACTTGTACTAAGGAAATGTGTCAAACACGCGACGAAATCTCTTATTTCAACGGCATGAATGCTGTAGTGTTCGGCATTTCTGTAGATATGCCATTTTCATTAGCTAAGTGGAGAGAAGAAAACAAGCTTAACTTCTCCGTTCTTTCCGATTTTAATAAGGATACTATTACAGCCTATGGCTGCAAATACGACACCTGGATCCTGGGCTTGAAAGGAGTTTCCAAACGCTCTTCTTTTGTAATAGATAAAGAAGGAGTGATTCGGTTTGCACAAATATTAGAAAATGCCAGCGACTATCCCGATTTTGACGGGATTAAAAAAACACTCGAAGGACTGAAATAACTCCTTTATATGGCCGATCTGGTTCAATATTTCGATAGCTTCTCGCCGCTTGATGAAACAGCTATGTATGAACTACTGCAACATGTAAGAACCAAAACGGTTAAGAAAGGTGAGTATTTATTGAAAAACGGCGATGTCTGCAGGCATCTATATTTTTTGAATGAAGGACTGGCAAAAATATATTTCACACGCGACGATAAAGAATTCGTCATGCAGTTCTTTTATGCCAACAGGGTATTCAGCGTTTTTGAAAGCTATATAACCCAAACCCCGTCAAACTATGCCTTGGTAGCTGTAGAGACCACAACAATCACGCTTATAAATCGAGACCGGATGGAAGAACTCTGCAAAAAGCATCATTGTGCAGAAACATTTTACAGAAAATTAGTTTCAGTTGCTACTGTAAGAATGATGAAGCGTATTAGTGAGATGTTGAATGAAGATGCGACCGAGCGTTACAACCAGTTTGTGAAAGAACATAAAGAAATAATTCAGCGTATAAACCTGGGCGACTTAGCCAACTATCTTGGCATTACACAACAATCGTTGAGTAGGATAAGAGCCAAAAAGTGATTTTTTATCATTTGGTAAAATTTAGCCCGTTGCACACCTGTAGTTTTGCATCAAATAAAAAACATTATGACAACAACAGCAGAAACTACAACAGCAACAAAATGGGCAATCGACCCTAAACATTCGGAAGTTCAATTTAAGGTAAAGCATTTGATGATCTCCAATGTTTCCGGCACCTTCAAAGTATTCACCGGAGATGTGCAAAGTGAAAGTGAAGATTTTAATAACGCTAAAATTCATTTTGAGATTGATACAAACAGCGTAGACACTAACCTCGAAGAACGCGACGGTCATTTAAAATCTCCACTTTTTCTGGATGTACAGAACTACCCCAACATTATATTTGACGGTCTACTACAAAAGAAAGCAGGCAACTATGAACTGACTGGAGATGTTACCATTCACGGAATTAAAAAGAGCATTACCATGGCAGTGGAGCATACCGGACTTGGACAAGGCAGGTTTGGCGATACCCGCGCAGGTTTTGAAGTGGATGGAAAAATTAACCGGAAAGATTTTGAACTGAATGCTAGCATACTTACTCAAACAGGAAGCATGGTAGTGGGAGAAGAAGTAAAACTGCACTTTGATATCCAACTCATAAAGCAAGCGTAATTTAACAAGAGTGACCTTCCCGCAAAATGTGGGAAGGTTACATCTATTTCTACAAAAATGCTCTTGGTGGTCTACTGAATTTTAATGGCATAATGTATAGTTTTAGCAATAAAATGCAATGAGTTAGCAATGGTTTTGCAATTAAATAGCAATGGTTTTTAAATTTCTCGCACTCACAACTTATTGAAAATAAGAACATTAAAAATTGACTCATTGCTTTTTGCAATGCTAAGCAATGAAGCAATAGAAACAGGTATCCCAACATTCGTTAAATAAGCTTAAAAACATTGTCATAGTGTAAAGATACTATACGAAAAAGTGCTTTCAGAGAAAGTCAATGACTCCGGGAGGAATGAGTAACCTATACTTGCTATTGCCCACTAGGGACTTTTACGGCATTAGCGACTTACACGCAGGTCGCTAGTGTCGCTGCTGTCACAAAGATACCGTAATTACACTTCTAGTAAGTAGCCTTTAAAGTTAAGCTTTAAAAATGTCGTTTTTTACTCTATACCCAACAAAAAAGGCGGCCCCTTCCGAAGCCACCTTTCATTACTTAATAACTTGTAATCTATTTTGCTAAATCAAATCGGTCAAGGTTCATAACCTTGTTCCAGGCTGCTACAAAGTCTTTTACAAATTTATCCTGGGAGTCTGCACAAGCATAAGTTTCAGCAAGGGCTCTGAGTTCTGCGTTAGAGCCAAAGATGAGATCTACCCGTGTACCCGTCCATTTTAGTTTTCCTGTCTTGCGATCACTTCCTTCAAACACATTTTGAGCATCGGAAGTTGCTTTCCAGGTAGTATTTAGATCGAGCAGATTCAGGAAGAAATCATTGGTAAGCGCTTCGGCTTTCCCGGTAAATACTCCATGCTTAGAACCGTCGAAGTTGGTATTAAGAACACGCATACCACCCAGAAGAACTGTCATCTCAGGTGCAGTCAGCTTTAATAATTGAGCTTTGTCAATGAGCATTTCTTCTGCCGATGTAGCATGTTTAGGGTGGTAGTAATTACGGAACCCATCAGCAGCCGGCTCCAGCACAGAAAATGATTCTACATCTGTTTGTTCCTGAGTAGCATCAGCTCTTCCCGGTATAAACGGAACTGTAATATCATGCCCGGCATTCTTTGCAGCCTTCTCAACTCCTGCACATCCGGCTAATACAATCAGGTCGGCAACGGAAACTTGCTTACCACCGGTGTTAAACTCTTTTTGTATGCTTTCCAATGTATTCAGCACCTTTGCTAATTGAGCGGGATTGTTCACTTCCCAATTTTTTTGAGGCTCCAGGCGAATGCGTGCACCATTAGCACCACCGCGCTTATCGGAGCCACGGAATGTAGCTGCTGAAGCCCATGCAGTTGATACTAGTTGAGAAACCGTCAAGCCGGAGGCAAGTATCTTACTCTTTAATACAGCGATATCTTTATCGTCAATCAGTTTATATGCAATAGTTGGAATAGGATCTTGCCAGATAAGGACTTCCTTAGGTACTTCCGGACCGAGGTAGCGGACAATCGGGCCCATATCGCGGTGTGTAAGTTTGAACCATGCGCGGGCAAATGCATCTGCAAAATCTTCTGGGTTTTCATGAAAACGCCTGGAGATTTTCTCATACGCAGGATCAAATCTTAATGACAGATCCGTAGTAAGCATTGCTGGTGCATGACGTTTTGCCGGATCGTGTGCATCAGGCACTGAACCGGCACCCTCGCCACCTTTGGGTTTCCACTGGTGGGCACCGGCTGGGCTCTTAGTCAGCTCCCAATCAAATTTGAATAGATTATCAAAAAAGTTGTTGCTCCACTTGGTCGGTGTAGTTGTCCAGGCTCCTTCAAGTCCGCTGGAAATAGTGTCGCCCGCATTACCTTTACCGAATGTATTACTCCAGCCCATGCCCTGTTGCTCAAGTGCAGCAGCTGAAGGTTCCTTGCCTACATATTTATTTGCATCGGCAGCGCCATGGGTTTTACCAAAGGTGTGCCCACCGGCAATAAGGGCTACGGTTTCTTCATCATTCATAGCCATGCGCCGAAAGGTTTCGCGAATGTCGCGGGCGGCTAAAAGTGGATCAGGATTCCCATTAGGGCCTTGAGGATTCACATATATCAACCCCATTTGTACAGCAGCAAGCGGGTTTTCCAGTTCACGGTCACCCGAATAACGTTTGTCGCCCAACCATTCTTTTTCCGAACCCCAATAAACATCTTGCTCCGGTTCCCAAACATCTTCACGTCCTCCGCCAAAACCAAAGGTCTTAAAGCCCATCGATTCAAGGGCACAATTGCCGGTAAGGATCATCAGATCTGCCCATGAAATTTTTTTGCCATATTTCTGTTTTATTGGCCAAATTAGCAACCGTGCCTTGTCCAGGTTAACGTTGTCGGGCCAGCTATTAAGCGGCTCAAAACGCTGGGTGCCGGATCCTGCACCACCACGGCCATCAGAAATGCGGTACGTGCCGGCACTGTGCCAAGCCATCCGGATAAAGAACGGGCCATAATGGCCATAATCGGCAGGCCACCAATCTTGCGATTTGGTCATTAATTCAAAAATGTCATTTTTTACAGCCTTCAAATCAAGGCTCTTGAATTCCTTGGCATAATCGAACTTCTCATCCATTGGATTAGATAAAGAAGAGTGTTGTCTAAGAACATTTAATCTCAATTGGTCGGGCCACCAGTCGCGGTTTGTTGTTCCTCCTCCCGAACTTTGTTTCATAGCCCCTCCCTGAAAAGGACACTTTGCTTCTGTGCTGTCGTTTGTTTTATTTTCCATAAAGTATAGGTTAATATTTAATGTTTTTGCAATAAGCGATAATTCACGATTATCATTTTTTCTCAAAAATAGCAAATGATTCCTATCTTAATGACTAAAAACCATTATTTTTTCGTGATTTTTATCAAGTTATAACTATCCATTATATTTTATCTTTGCGCCACAAAAAAACAAATACATTTATGAAAACATTAGTAGGCAAAAAAGCCCCCTCATTTAAAGCCTCGGCAGTTGCTATGGGCGAAATAATCAACGAGTTCTCTTTGGACCAATACATTGGGAAGAAATACGTGCTATTCTTCTTTTACCCTAAAGATTTCACCTTTGTATGCCCCACTGAATTACATGCTTTCCAGGATAGCATAGCAGAATTCGAAAAACGCAATGTAGCTGTTGTAGCATGTTCTACCGATACCGAACAATCGCATTGGGGTTGGTTACAAGTTCCTAAGGGACAAGGCGGAATTAAAGGTATTACCTACCCTATCGTTGCCGATACTACCAAAACAATCTCCAGCAACTTTGGTGTATTGACGGGGGAATATTACGAAGATGAGAATGAAGAACTGGTTGCAACCGGAAGTATGATTGCTTACCGTGGCCTTTTCCTGATCGATAAGAATGGTGTAGTTCGTCATTCCCTTATCAACGACCTTCCACTTGGAAGAAGTGTTGAAGAAGCAATTCGTGTAGTAGATGCTTTACAGCAAAATGAAGAAACAGGCGAAGTTTGCCCGGCTAACTGGAAAAAAGGAGAAAAGGCAATGCAAGGCTCCCATAGTGGTGTTGCCGAGTATCTTTCCAAAAAATAATCTTCTTTAGACTTTCATTCTAAAAGGCGGTTTAATACCGCCTTTTTTATTTTCACGCAGAGGTAAAAGCTAAAGTATTTTTTATAGCTTTGTTGGATAAGAATATCTGTTATTAACTCTAACAATTAAATTCATCACTATGAAAAAATTTCTTACAACAATTATTGCAGTAGTAGCATTTGCAGGAGGCGTATTATTTACGACCGCTTTTACCACCAGTACCAAACAAAACTCAGGCGCAGCTGCCCACCCAAGAATTGCTAAAGCAATTTCGAGTATGCAAGACGCTATTGATTATTTGAATGCGGCACCGGATGTTTTCCAGGGCCACAAAGCAGCTGCCATTATGAAAACAAAAAATGCCATAAAAGAATTGGAAATTTGCGAAACCTATCCTGTTAAATAAAACAGCAAAACCTTCTACACAAAAAAATGCCTCCCTGTGGGGCATTTTTTTATTAACACCCTCTATCTGTTGCCCCTTATCTTCTATTTTTATAAGTAGCTTTGCAGCTTAGTGCCCCATATTTATGATTCCAAGAGAGACAATAGATACTATATTTAACACAGCCCGTATCGATGAGGTGGTTGGTGATTTTGTCAATCTCAAAAAAAGAGGTGTTAATTACCTGGGGCTTTGTCCTTTCCACAATGAGAAGAGTCCATCTTTTACTGTTTCTCCCGCTAAAGGTATCTATAAATGCTTTGGGTGCGGTCGGGGTGGCAATGTGGTAAATTTTGTAATGGAACATGAGCAGACAGACTATATCGGCGCCATGAAATACCTCGCAAAAAAATACAACATTGAAATTGTAGAAAAGGAACGTGCACCGGAAGAAATTGAGCAGGACAATGAACGGGAAAGCTTGATGATAGTAACTTCCTTTGCGCAAAAGTTTTTCTCTGATAATTTAGATACTGAACAAGGCAAAGCTATTGGGCTAAGCTACCTGGAAGAAAGAGGCTTTTCTCCCGAAACTATTCAAAAATTTCAATTAGGATATGCCCCGGAAAGTCACAAGGCTTTTTTGAATGCTGCCTTACATGCAGGGTATAAACTTAAATATTTAATACAAGCAGGGCTTGTAAGTTTTCGTGCTAAAGAAGATGAAGATGCGGCTAAAGAACCATTACCTGAACAATGCTATGATCGCTTTGCAGGAAGGGTGATATTCCCGATTCGCAATGTAAGCGGAAGGGTAATTGCCTTTGGCGGAAGAACATTAAGGAAAGATAAAACAGTTGCAAAATATGTAAACTCACCTGAAACACCCTTATATCACAAGAGTAATGTTTTGTATGGTATTGACTTAGCCCGCAGGGGTATTACTGCAGAGGATAATTGCTTTTTAGTGGAGGGTTATGCTGACGTGATATCTATGCACCAGGCAGGATTGGAGAATACTGTGGCATCTTCAGGTACTTCTTTAACGGTTGAACAAGTTAGACTGATCAGGCGTTACACGCCTAACCTTACCATATTATATGATGGAGATGAAGCGGGATTAAAAGCCAGCGAGCGCGGACTTGTCATTGCCCTGAAAGAAGGCATGAATGTGAAATTAGTAACACTTCCGCCCGAAGATGACCCGGATACATTTGCGCGGAAACATAGCCCTGAAGAACTTAAACGTTATTTAAAGGCGAATGCAGTAGACTTTATAGTCTTCCGTACTCGTACACTGGCAAAGCTTTCGGAAGGAGACCCTGTTAAAAGAGCGGAATTAGTAAGAGATATAGTTGCAGCAATTGCCAATATTCCCGAAATGATCACGCGCTCACTTTACATTCGCGAATGCAGTAGGTTATTACAAGTGGAAGAACCTGTATTATGGAATGAACTCCGCAAGGTTAGGCGTAAACTTTTTGATGAGGCCCCATCTAATATTGTTTCAAATAAACCGGCTGAGCCCATACACAAAGTTCAGCAGGAAAACCCATCGACTATATCGTGTGAACCCCAGGAAAAAGAATTGATCAGGGTGCTCGTAAAATATGGTGATGAAGAAGCAACATTTATCGGAGACCCGGACCCGGATATGGAAGAACTGCCGACCTTCACCATGAAAATTGCAGATTACATCATTCAAAATTTAAAAGCGGACGATGTAAAATTTGAAAACCCTTTATGTCAACGTATTTACGATGAATGCTCTGCCATGTTCGAAAATGGGGATAAAATAAATGAAGACTATTTTCTTCGCCATGGCGAAGCGGACATGAGCAGTTTCTCTATGTCACTCTCTAACGATACCTATATTGAGAGTGACTGGAACCGCAGAAGCATTGGTGTAAAATCAGAAAAAGATCATCTAGGAATAACCACCGAGAAAGCCGTATTTGGACTCAAGAGCCGTAAGGTAGAAATGATGATAAAGGAATTGCAGGAACACATTCGGCAGCCACTTAATGACGAAGACCTAAGCAGAATGCAGGAACAAAAAAAACGACTGGATACAGCCAGGGGAATGCTTAAAAAGAAACTCGGAAGAGTTATTTAACTTATTTCAACTCTAAAAAGAAGCGGGGCGTTTTGCCCAATTTATTGTTTTATAAAATTCAATTAATCTCGGAGTGTGCTTTTTGAGGCTTAGATCCTCTCTATTTGCAATAAGTCTTGTTACTTGTTCTTTGTATGGAGTAGCACCCACCAATTTTCTTACGTCTTTAAAATCTTCTTTGGTTGTAGCTATAGTTCCTAAAGAATAACGATTAACCAACCAGCTTTGATAAAGCACGTCTGCTGATACAATGATAGGGATACCGGCTTCCACATAATTAAACAATTTTAAAGTAGTTGCGTACTTAAGCTTTAAATCAGATTGTTTAGATGTGGAGGAAAAAAATGGCATTAGCCCATAATGGTATTTCGATAATTCTTCATGCAGTTTTGATTGTGTAACAGGTGTGTGGTAATGAAAATAGGCAGAATGTTTTGCCATTTCCTCATATTCTTCGTAATCTGCTTTAATTACAGAGGGGCTCGGATAAATATGTAAATGAATTTTCTGATCTTCCAAATCTTTAATCAACCAATGAAATTGGGTCAGTCCATAGTGAGCTTTATCTCGATGAGAGCCCATTACGCCACCTGCATAAACCAAGTGAAGTTCATCATTTCCTTTTGTCGCTTTACTGCTTGAAAAATAATCGTCATCCGCATAAAGTGGAAAAAACATTCTTTTTCCCGATTTCTTTATACCCCATATCCTCATAGCTTCACGCGGTTCTAGACTATGTGCAATTATTCCGTCAGCTTCACTTAAACAAGCTTTCTCGCAGGGCAATTCCTCTTTCAGCCAATTGTATTTTGGAATTGTTCCATAATACACTGTAAAGACATCCTGATAATCTATAATAAAGGGGATAGAAGGATCGGTTTTTTTCCACTCTTCTTTAGCTATGTAGGGATACTTACTTTTTGGAGCAAATCCATGCACAACATAAGGGCTTGGCAGAGACTTAACAAGTCTTTTTAAATGCCATTCGTTCCGGAATAATATAATATGGTCAATATCCTTATTGGAAAATTTCTCAACAAACCCTCTTTCATGGCAAAGTAAAACAGTTGTGAATTCATCAAATCTTTTGCTCCACTTGGCTAATCGTGCAATACGGGGAGGCAGGAATTCACCCACGTATACTATCACTTTGCTATTTATAGCAATTTTGCTTTTCCTCTCAGAAATATTCAGGATGAAAAGACCTCTATCAAAAATCGAAGTAGTCTTTTCATAAATAAACCACTTCAACTTATTTAAAAATACTTTTACAGAAGGCGATAATCCCATATACCCGATTTTCCTATTCATCATCCAATAAGAATACAAAAATAAACTAATCGGAGGAATACCATGATTTGAAACCGAAACGAATGGATAATTCCGAGTTATACCTACATTCTGGGATATTAGTAATTTTAGACTTTAATTCTGAAAAAATGCAACGCACATTAATCATTGGAGCAAGGGCAGATGGACATGCAAACGTGGTCCTTGAAATTCTAAAAGCCGGTAAAAAATACGAAGTAGTAGGCTTTATAGATGATGATCCTTCTAAGCTCGGAATGGAAATAAAAGGGCTTAAAGTGGTTGGCAATTCTGATCAGTTGGCTTCTTTAAAAAATACAATGGGAGTGGAATGTGCTATTGTAGCTATTGGAAATAATCCATTAAGAAGAAAATTGTCTGAGAAAATTATTGCTTCAAGATTAGAACTTATAAATGCCATACACCCTACAGCCTATTTCGATCCGGATGTTATTATTGGTAAAGGCTGTTATATTGGACAAGGAGTAATTGTTGTAACCGGTACCAAAATTGGAAATGCAGTAAATATTCACACCGGAGCGACAATAGACCATGATAATATAATAGAAGATGGTGCTAATCTGGGGCCAGGAGTTCATACTGCGGGCAGAGTAAAAATTGGATGCGACGCTTTTCTAGGCACCGGAGCAATTGTCATACCTGATGGAACGGTTGGCGAAGGAAGTACTATTGGGGCCGGTGCAGTTGTTATCAAACATACACCTCCATTTGTTACAGCTGTTGGCATTCCCGCTCAAGTGATAAAGAAACATAGATAAAGGATTTAAATTAAATCACACAATTCTAACATTTTTCTTCAAGAAATTACTATCTTTGAAGTTTACAACGCACTGGAAATTAAACTTCTTAGGTAACAGGATGCATTATAGAAAACTATCTTTTCCTTTGCTTTTTTTAATAATTAGCCTGTCATTAGTTACCGGGCCTAGGGGCTTTTCACAAATACCGAATAACAACACTATACTTGAAAACAGAGGCGACTCTTTTGAAAATATCTATTTACATTGGTTTATTGCCGTTGATAAAGCCAGGATAAGTACGGGAGTGTCTCGCACCGATTTTGAAGTTTTTACCCGCTTTTCTGAAAAGCCTATGGATTCTTTACGAGCTGATTTTATGAAGCGTATTGGAGATAAATCAGTGACCTTGGTAAATGTTGGAAAGTATGAATCGGTTATTATAAGTGCCATTCTTTCTTTATACTCAAAATACGAAAATGTAAAAAGATTATACCCCAGCTCCGTAGAAGAGTTTAAAAGTAACAGAGTGTTGCCTCCCGGCTTATGTGATTCTGCTTGCAATAATATTGATTTTGAAAATGGAACTCTTTCTGGTTGGAATGCCTATTATGCATACAATAATTCAAGCACCAGTTTCTCGGTTACCAATATTACAGGCGGCCCGGCCGGAGCTGTTGCCCACGCTGCCAATGATGTTCTTACAAGTACTGCAGGATTTTATAATAGTTTGAGCGTTGGTGCAAATCCTAGTCCCGATTATCAAATAAATATTACCAGTGGAAGCAGAGGAGATGGTATAGCTCCATCGGTTCCGGTTGTATCCCCTTTTGGTGGGAGGTATTCTATAATGCTTGGTGATAGCACTCAAGTAAATTACGGTGTTGCCATTCTTTCACAAACTTTTTTGGTAACCCCAACTAATGAAAACTTTACATATCAATATGCTGTTTTTCTTGCGAATCCGTTACATAACTATTACGAACAGCCTTTCTTTACAGTAGCTTTGCTGGACCAGAACGGAGATACTATACCCCATTGCGGAGAATACAATGTAGTTTCAGGAAATGGCACACAAAATTTTGATAGTCTAATATATACTACCTATTATCCTGTAGCACCGACAAGCCCCGTTCAATTTACCGTGTATTATAAAAACTGGACGATTGTTGAAGTTCCTTTAAAAAAATACCTGGGTCAATGTGTAACTGTTGTTTTTGAGGCAGCCGATTGTAGTTTAGGAGGACACTTTGGATATGCTTATGTGGATGCATCCTGCTCCCCTAATGGAGTTATTTCATCATCACCTAATTTATGCGGGCAAGATTCCATATCGCTTACTGCGCCACCCGGAGGCAGCCGGTATATTTGGACAGGCCCTACCCATGGGATAGTTGGAAGTTCCGGCAATCAAACGGTATGGGTAGATAGCGCAGGAGTTTATAGGGTCATTATTGTACCGGTAACTGGTATTGACTGTGCAGACACACTTTACGATACAGTCGGAAAAGTACCAGGTCCTCCTCCAAGACCAGATTTTAATGCAACCACAACTTGTGCCGGTGAAACAACGCATTTTATAAATACATCTACAGATACTGCCGGAGCAACCTTTTATTGGGATTTTTACAACATTGGTGTATATAACGATTCTAATGTTGTTGATCCGACCTGGACCTACGCCTCACCGGGAACATATACTATAAAACTAGATGAAGTATACAATGGCTGCGGAGCCGATACGCTAATTACAATAACAATAAATCCGCCCCCAATTGCAAGCTTTAGTGTAAGCGGACAATGTGTAGGTACTGCCGTTACTACGGCAAACACAAGTACAGGTGCCACCAAGTATTTATGGAATTATGGAGACCCGGCCAGTGCTCCTCATGATACCTCTTCAGCTTTTAACGGGTCGCACATATATTTACGTCCGGGAACATATACTATTACGCTAATTGCAAATAATAGTGGGGCTTGCCCTGATACAGCTATAGAAACAGTAACGGTATACCCAACCCCAAAACCTATCATAACAGGCCTCGACACGGTTTGTCCGAATTTTAACGACATTTTAACAGCAACGGGAGGAACTACTTATGCCTGGAGTAATGGTGCCACTACATCAACCATCATTGCTTCCATTGCGGCAACTCAAACATTTACGGTTACAGCTTCGAATGGGCATTGCACACACGATACAACTTTTACTGTTCGGATAATTTCTCCAGCCCCGGTAATAAGAGCTTCCAGAAATTCAGTTTGTGCAGGTGATAGTACAATACTTAATGCAAGCGGTGGCTTGCGTTACCGATGGTCAACCGGCAGTACCTTAACCAGCATTGTGGTCAGGCCATTTGTATCGACTACGTATACACTCTATGCGACGATAGGTGATTGTACAGACTCCACTACTATAACTATTAGTATTCTACAAGCAGTTTCATGCACACTTAATATAAGCGAAGATTCTATATGCAGGCGAAGCCCAACTATTATAACTGTGAATGCATCCGGTGGATCAAATTTCTATTATAGATGGAGTACAGGCCAAACCACCTCCACTATCTCGCCTTCGCCCAATTCAACTACTATTTATACCGTACAAATAAGTAATGGGTTTTGTATTAAAGATACATCTATACTTATATATGTAAAAATGGCGCCTACACTGGTTATGAATAATTTAATAGACACACTCTGCTTAGGAGAATCTGTTGTACTAAATGCTAGCGGAGCGCATAGCTATAGTTGGTCACCCACTGCCGGCTTAAGTTGTATACACTGCCCTGATCCAACTGCTAACCCCAATACCACAACTACCTATGTAGTTATAGGTTCAGATACAGATGGCTGCAAAGATTCAAGCAGTGTGTATGTGCTTGTAGATACGCATCCTGTATTAGCTCCTATTCCTGATTTAACAACTTGCCCGGGAGATCCTGTAACATTGATAGCAAATGAAATCTCAGGTTTTAATGGAAGGTTTCTATGGGAACCGGGTGGTTCTACAACTCAATCCATCACAGTATCGCCGCTCACCACCACCACCTATACTATAACATACACAAATGTTTGTGGGGATACATCAACAACCGTAACAGTTACTGTTAAACCTAACCCCGTTCCTTATTTCAGCGCTGATGTAACAGCCGGTTGCTCTCCCTTATGTGTCCAGTTCAGAGATTTAAGTACATTTTCTAATTCCGGAAATATAACTATGTGGAGTTGGAACTTTGGAAATGGTGCCCGTGCCAATGAACAAGATCCCATTTATTGCTATCCCGATACGGGTAAATACACAGTTTCATTAACTGCAGTATCAAGCAATGGCTGTAGCTCTACACTGGAAATAATTAATATGATCACAGTGTTCAGTAATCCTATTGCAAATTTTATTTATTCCCCAACCTCGACCAATATCTTAGAGCCAACTGTCCAGTTTACGGATAAGTCCACCGATGCCTATGGAATAGTAGCCTGGAACTGGACTTTCGGAGATGCCACCGATTCAATAAGAAGAATACCGGACCCAAGCCACACATATCAGGATACCGGTACATATTGCCCCCAATTAATAGTTCAAAATATAAAAGGTTGTGTAGATACAAATAAACAATGCCTCGAAATAAATCCGGTATTTACACTTTATATTCCGGATGCGTTCACTCCAAATGGAGATGGATTGAATGAGTCATTTAAAGCTAAAGGGACTTATATTAAAAATTTTGAAATGTATATTTTCGATCGATGGGGTATGGAACTATTCCATGCTACAGACATAAATGATGGATGGCCCGGAACAGTGAAAGGTGGCAGCACCATTTGCCAGGAAGATGTGTATGTATATAAAATAACTGCTACCGACTGGAGCAACACCCAACATAACTATGTTGGACGAGTGACGCTGATAAAATGATAGGTTAGTTCTACTAAACCCGATGCAATCATTTCCAAATCATTATTTATTCTACTGAGCAATAAAGAACAGTTTCGCTAGCATAAATGGTATAATGTCCCAAATAAAATTTATAACCAAGCCCTAATTCATCTATTTGGCGAATAATACTTGTAAAGTCATTCATCCCATGGTATATGGAGATAGCTAATTTGGGTTTAAATCTATTAAGAGTTTTTATACCCCCTTTCAAAGCGTAAGGCTCCGCACCTTCTATATCTGTTTTTATGAAATCAAGCTTTTTAATATTGTATTTTTCTACAAAGTCATCAACAGTAATTGTCAATGCCTCACCTTCACACCCCTCAAAATTTTCAAAACTCACATGACTCGCGGCACCGGCATCTGTATAATATATTTTTTTATCTGAAGTATCCCACAAAGGCCTTTCAACGATTTCCACGGACTCCTTACCGAGATTATTAAGCGCTAAGTTCTTTTTGAAAACATTCAAATTTCCGGGGATAAACTCAAATGCATAAACCTTTCCTTCTTTACCCACTATGTGAGTAAAGAAAATTGAAGTATCGCCATAACAACCACCTAGATCAATGGCAATATCACCTTTTTCGGGGCCTAAATTCTTGCCATTAATTTTTTTAACATATTGCTGCAGAATATAAGTAGTAAATGCTCCTTTTGAATTAATATAAACCTTTTGAGGAAACCCAAATTTTCCCATGTTATGCAGGTAAACTTTCCATGGAAAAGATTTAACATCAATAAAATTGTTTTCATCTTTTACTTTTTCACATTCCTTTATCCCATTCCAAAAATCAGGAGTACTTAAGGGAAGTCTGACTTTAGTGTAGCCTAACAATCTGTATGCAACAAGTTTAAGATAGAGTTCTTTAGATTCCTCTGTTGCTAGGTTATTATAAAAAAATTCCAGGGGATCAATATATTTTTTCCATTTGAACAAAAAAACAAGAAAAAAACTGTAGAACAAAAAATCACTTTTACAAATTATGGAAAGAACAGGGCTACTAAAACCAACTCTTTTAAATTGATTGATTACCTTCTTTTTAAATGAGATTTTCGTTCCAAAAGAATAATAGTCAAAATTATCCGTATAATACTTATTCCCAGAAGAAATTAATTCTAATTTAAGCTTTGACCAAAATTCAGATGGAACCATAAGGACGATAGGTTTTAATAATTAATTGGCGGTAAAGATACTATAGTTGATTAATATTAACAATAAAATCAATAATAAGGGAAGCGCAACTATTTGTTATTTAATATAATAATAATTGTATGTTTGTTGTCCCCTAAGTAATAATTTCATTTATAAAATCATAAACAATACGATGAAAAAAACAATATTTTTCTTAATTGGGGGGTTTCTTTCTGCTTATTCCTATTCACAGACTGAAAAAGCTCCAACTAGTAACTGCAATGCTTGGAGCCAACAAGCAAATTTCCCTGGGGTTGCACGGTATTACGTAGCAGGTTTTTCCATTGGAAACTATGGATATATTGGGTGTGGCTCAAACAGTTCTACCCCTACCTCCTATAATGATTTCTACAAATGGAATGAAACAACAAATACATGGACCGCTATAGCATCTTATCCAGGTGCTGGTTATGAATACACTCCTGTTTCCTTTTCAATTGAGGGCTATGGTTATGTTGGGCTTGGTTGGACAGGTAGTAATGGAGCTACTGATTTGTGGCGTTATGATACTGCCACAAATACATGGACACAAATGGCAAGTTTACCTGGCCCAGGGCGTTATGATGAATCTGTCTTTGTTATTGGACATAAGGCATGGATAATTGGCGGCTCACCAGGCGGGCCTCCTTACTTCGACGATGTTTGGATGTATGATGCTCATCAAAACACCTGGACACAAAAAAATAATTCACCTGCCGGACAAACAGATGGTGGAGCTGCTTTTGCAATAGGTAAAAATGGATATATTGGTGGTGGTAATGATGGTTCAGCTGTCTCTCACAGTGCTTTTTATGAATATGATACAACATCAGATACATGGACACCTATAGATTCTTTCCCAATTACCTTGGCGCCAACTGGTGATTCGAGGGCTTTTGTTATTGGTAGTAAAGGTTATGTTTGCACAGGAACCATAAATACTATACGTTCCAATACTTTGCCGTCCTGTTATATGTATGATACTGTAACGAAAGCATGGTCATACTCCTCAGACTTAAGCATTCTTGGTATTGGAAGAGGGTATGCTGCAGCATTCGCCATTGGCAATTGTGGTTTTATTGGAACCGGTCAGGATAGTGCGCAAGGAATGCGTCAGGATCTTTGGGGATATTGCATATGTGGAGAAGAAGGGGGCGTTGATCAGGTTAATGCAGTTTCTCCAAGTATTAGTCTATATCCAATACCTAGCAATGGTAACCTTACCTTATCTTACAGTAATCTTACTTCAAGCAAATCAGAATTGTCAATTACTAATATATTAGGTTCAGTAATTTACTCAACTTCTCTGACCGGCTTTGAAGGAGAAATGAATCTTAATTTGGGTAATATAAGTAATGGTGTGTACTTTTATCAAATCATTTCAGGTAACAAATCAATAATCAGAGGCAAATTTGTAATCACAAAATAACAATATGAAAAAGGAATTTATTAAAAAGCTTTGTTTGTTTTTAGGAGGGGTACTACTGACGTTTCCTTCTTACTCTCAGTATTCATGGACCCAAAAAGCTAACTTTACTGGTGCCGCTCGATATTATTCAGTTGGCTTCTCCATAGGCCATTATGGCTTTATTGGCCTTGGATTCAAAAACAGTACACTATATAATGATTTTTATAAATGGAGCCAAGCATCCAATACTTGGACTTCTATTGCAAGTTATCCAGGTGGAGGAAAGGAAAGCCCAATTGCTTTTTCTATTGGTGGGTATGGCTATGTAGGGCTTGGCTATGGAAGTTCAGTGAATACAGATTTATGGCGTTATGACACTGCCACCAATGCATGGACACAAATGGCAAGCCTTCCTGGTGCAGGTCGATATGATGAAACCTGGTTTGTTATCGGACATAAAGCCTATGTTATTGGCGGCTCACCTGGTGGCACTCCATACCTTCAGGATGTATGGATGTATGATAGCCATCAAAATACTTGGACACAAATGAACAATTCGCCTTTGGGTAAATTTGACGGCGGCGTTGGATTTGCAATTGGTAATCATGGATATATAGCTGGTGGTGATGATGGCTTGGGCGGTGTAACTAATTCCTGCTATGAATACGATACAACATCAGACACATGGACTGCTGTTAGTTCATTCCCAATATCAAATACTCCAACAGGTGATGCCAGGGCATTTGTTATCGGCAGCAAGGCATATGTGTGTACAGGAACTGTTAATACAGGACATACTCTTTCAACTGGATATGTATATGACACTGTTACAAAAGCATGGTCCGAATTTACCAATATGGGGTCTGTTGGAATTGAAAGAGGGTATTGCGCTGCTTTTTCTATTGGACAAAATGGATATATTGGAACTGGCCAAGACAGTTTAGGTAATATATTAACCAGTTTTTGGGAATATGGAACTACAACTGGAATTGAGAATTTACATTCTTCAGTTAATGTTACTATATACCCAAACCCCAACAATGGAATGATTAACCTTGTTTATAGTGGAAATATTCAAAAAGGAGAATTAGAAATTACTGATTTAATGGGCAGAGTACTTGATTCACATAAAATGATAGGCTCTAAAGGACAAATGACTATCAATGAAACTGCACTTAGCAATGGAATGTATTTTTACCAGATTACAGATTCTGGTAAAATACTTACATCTGGTAAATTCATTATTACAAAATAGGGTATCAAAATTTCATCTAAAAAAGCCGCCAGAGAGATTCTGGCGGCTTTTTTTATAATACCGGGAGCATTTTTTCCAATTTTCGTACCTTTGCAGCCCTTTTAAACCATATGAAAAACATTTTTATTACTGGAGGAGCAGGATACGTAGGTGCAGTATTAACTCCCAAGCTGCTTAACAAAGGTTATAATGTAACCGTCCTCGATCTGATGATTTATGGAGAGGATGTTCTTCCCACCCACCCCAATCTGAAGAAAATAAAAGGAGATATCCGCGACCAGCAATTACTTAAGAAGATTCTTCCGGGGCAAGATGCCGTTATACATTTGGCGTGCATTTCCAATGACCCAAGCTTTGAACTTAACCCCTCATTAGGTAAATCTATTAACCTCGATGCCTTTGAGCCATTGGTTAAAATATCGAAAGAAAGCGGAGTAAAGCGTTTTATCTACGCATCATCTTCCAGTGTTTATGGCATAAAAGAGACCCCAAATGTTACGGAAGATATGCCGCTTGATCCATTAACCGATTACTCCAAGTTCAAAGCGGAGTGTGAGGTGATTTTAGAAAAATATCGTTCCGATGATTTCACAACTTTCACGGTACGTCCGGCTACAGTTTGTGGATATAGCAAAAGACTCCGCCTGGACCTGACAGTAAATATTCTTACTAACCTGGCTATAAACAAAGGTACCATAACAGTATTTGGTGGTGATCAAAAACGCCCTAATATCCATATTGAGGATATGACAGACCTTTATTGTCTTTTGCTCGAACTTCCCGCTGAAAAAATCTCGGGAAAAATATTAAATGCCGGGTATGAAAACCATACGGTATCTGAAATTGCAGGAATGGTAAAGCACGTTATTGGTGACAAGGTAACTATTGTTACCACCCCTACAAACGACCATCGTTCATACCATATTTCTTCTGAAAAGATTAAAAAGGAGTTAGGTTTTGAAGCCAAACATACTCTGGAAGAAGCGGTAGCAGATTTAAAACGCGAATTTGAAGCAGGACACATTCCCAACTCATTTGACGACCCCAGATATTTTAATGTTAAGCTAATGCAAATGATCGAACTGAAATAAAAATACACAACTGACACCTGACCATAATACTATGCAAATACCATACATAAATCTCGGCCTTCAACATAAGCCAATAAAAGATGAAATACTTTCTGCTATTGGGACTGTGCTTGAAAACGGGCAGTTCATTCTTGGAGAAGAGTTATCAAAATTTGAAAAAGCATTTGCAAAAATAAGTGGCACCAAGTACGCACTGGGTGTTGCAAACGGTACAGATGCTTTGTTTTTATCACTCAAAGCCATAGGAATAACAAAAGGAGATGAAGTAATAACAGCTCCAAATTCATTCCTGGCATCGGCTTCAGCAGTTATTATTGCAGGTGGAACTCCTGTTTTTGCGGATGTGCGTGAAGACTTTAACCTGGATCCTGAAAAAGTTGAAAAAGCAATAACACCAAAGACTAAGGCTATTATTGCTGTGCACCTTACAGGTAGGCCTGCACCAATGGATGAATTACTAGCTATTGCTAAAAAACACAACCTGCATATTATTGAAGATGGTGCACAAGCAATAGGTGCAATTTATAAAAACAAACCGGTAGGAAGCTTTGGAACAACAGGCTGCTTTAGTCTACATCCATTAAAAAATTTGGCTGCCGGAGGCGATGGTGGTGTAATTACCACGAATAATGAATCTATCTATAACTATCTAACCGTAGCTAGAAACCACGGACTAAAAAACCGTGACGAATGTAGCTTTTGGAGTTACAATTCACGCCTTGATAATTTGCAGGCAGCATTACTAAATGTAAAACTAAAATATCTTGATAAGTGGACACAAAGACGTAGGGACTTTGCAAGCTTATATTATGAACAATTAGAAGACCTGCCTATGATTGTTCCACATGATATGCCCTATGAAAAATCGGTATATCATACATTTATCATTCAAACGGAAGACCGCAATGAACTTAAAGAACACTTGGCAAGAAAAGGCGTAGATACTAAAATTCACTACCCCATCCCAATCCATTATCAGGAAGCAGCAAAAGAGTTAGGATATAAAAAAGGAGATTTCCCAATTACCGAAAGACAAGCAGAAACAATTCTTAGTATCCCTATTTATCCTGAATTAACAGATGATCAGGTAGGCTATATTATTGGTGAGATCAGAAACTTTTATAATTAACCCCTTTTGCATTAACCCCATGGGCAAAGCAAGAGACAGATTAACCGGAAAGTACAACCTGTTTAGTATTTTATACAGCAGGTTTTTCTACCGGATAAAATTGCTCAATAATAAATTCAGCAACTATTTCGAAGTAAAAAAAAGTATTGTATTAAATGGAAATTCCACCATAGGAATTCACCACAAAACCCTATTGAATGTTAAAAATTCAAAAATCATTGTAAACAACGGCACCTTAAAAGTGGGCATAGATTTTGGTTATTTTGACGGAGGAAAATACGACTCTAAAATTGACCGATGTAAAATATTTATGATCAACTCAACACTTGAAATACACGGAAATGTTTCATTGTATCCCGGTGTGCTGATATATGCCATAAATGCAAAAATAATTATCAGGAACAATACCAAAATCAACGGGGGTGTTGAGATAGTTGCTCTTGAAAAAATTGATATTGGGGAAGATTGCTTATTTGCTGAAGGAATAATTGTACGGGATAATGACGGCCATAAATTCGGCACTGATACTATATTGAGTAATGAACTTGAGAACAAAGAAATAAAAATTGGTAATCATTGCTGGATCGGACAAAGAGCTATGCTTTTAAAAGGTGTTACTTTAGCTGATAATGTTATTGTAGGAGCAGGCGCGGTAGTATCAGGAAACATACCTTCCAATGTGGCTGTTGCAGGTATTCCCGCAAGGATAATTAAAGAAAACGTATCTTGGAGCGCTTAAAATAGAACTAATGAAGACAATAGTTACAGGCGGTTGCGGATTTATAGGCAGCCATACAGTAGACAGACTTGTGAATGACGGACACGAAGTGATTATCATTGACAATCTCAGTAGTGGCTCACTCAGAAATATTGAGCATCATAAAGGTAACCCCAAAGTTCAATTTTATAAAGCTGATATTGCCGATTATAATGCCATTCAATCTCTATTTAAAGATGTGCAGTGTGTGTTTCACCTGGCAGCGTTAGCTGATATTGTACCAAGCATTGAAAAACCTATGGCTTACCACCGTTCAAATGTAGATGGTACAATAAGCGTATTGGAATCTTGCCGCCATAATAATGTCTCTCGTATAATATATGCTGCATCTTCTTCCTGTTATGGTATTCCTGATAAGTACCCCACCCCTGAAACGCAAGCTATAAGCCCCCAATACCCTTATGCATTAACCAAGAATGTAGGAGAACAGTATTGCATGCACTGGCACAATATTTATGGAATGAATATTACAGCCCTCCGCTTTTTTAATGTATATGGCCCACGCGCCAGAACATCGGGTACGTATGGTGCTGTATTTGGTGTATTCCTTGCACAAAAATTAAATGGAAAACCCTACACCGTTGTAGGTGATGGAAAACAAACACGTGATTTTACCTTTGTTACAGATATCGTTAATGCATGCGTAACAGCTGCAGCCAATTTAAATTGTGCCGGAGAAATAATGAATGTAGGAAGTGGAAATACCTATAGTGTAAATCGGTTAGTAGAACTATTGGGAGGTGAAATTGTCTATATTCCAAAGAGGCCGGGAGAACCTGACTGCACTTTTGCTGATACGGCTAAAATTCAACAAAAAACAGGATGGAAGCCCTTGGTAAGCCTTGAAGACGGCGTAAAAATAATGTTGGAAAATATAGACTACTGGAGGGAAGCCCCATTATGGGATCCGGCCAGTATTGAAAAAGCAACTGAGGACTGGTTTAAATATCTGGGCAAAAAATAGTCACACCTATGACCAAAAACACTAAAATTTTAAAGCTGGAGGACCTGGCAAAAGAAATTGCTAAACTTAAAAAGCAAGGTAAAACAGTGGCTCAATGCCATGGTTGTTTCGATTTATTGCACCCCGGACATATAATGCATTTTAAATCTGCAAAAGAAAAAGCAGATATTTTAATAGTAACGGTAACACCTGACCATTTTGTAAACAAAGGTCCTGGTAGGCCTGTTTTTCCTGAACAAGTGCGAATGGAGTCAATAGCTGCAATGGAGGCGGTAGATTATGTTGCATTAAACCGCTGGCCAACTGCTGTTGAAACTATTAAGTTATTAAAGCCCGATTTTTATGTAAAAGGTCCCGACTATAAAGACCGATCTAAAGATCTAACAAAAGGCATTTTGGATGAGGAAAATGCTGTTAAATCTGTAGGTGGAAAAATATACATAACGGAAGATGTTACGTTCTCTTCTTCCAACCTCATTAATAATTTTTTTAGTCCGCATACGCCTAAGACAAGAGAGTTTGTTGAGGAATTTAAAAAGAAACACGATTTCGATAAAATTGTAAAGGAATTAGACGACCTCAGCAAATTGAAAGTATTGGTAATCGGAGATACCATTATTGATGAGTACCATTATTGTGTACCATTGGGTAAATCTTCCAAATCACCTACCATCTCTACTATATTTCTTAGAGACGAAACTTATGCAGGTGGTGTACTTGCTATTGCTAATCACCTGGAACAATTTGCAGGCACAGTGAAGCTTATTACTTGCCTGGGGAAAGAAAAAACTGCGTCAGATGTTATCGACAAAACACTTTCCAAAGGAGTAGATGTAAAGTTCTTTGAAAGAACAGACGGCCCCACTAATGTTAAAAGAAGGTATCTGGATAAATATATGAATGTAAAATTGTTTGAAGTAACCTTCATGAACGATCATTACATCAATTCTCAACTTGAAAAACAAGTAATTAACTATCTCGACAAAGAAATACCGAAATACGATCTGGTAGTAATAACAGATTTTGGTCATGGATTTATTACACCTAATATTATAAAATGTATTCAAGGTAAGGCAAAATATGTAGCTGTAAATGCTCAAACAAATAGCAATAACTATGGCTATAATTACATTACCAAATACCGCAAAGCCAATTATATTTCTATAGATGAAAAGGAACTCCGTCTTCCTTTTGGTGATAACTATGGAGATCTGGAGACACTCGTTAATGAATTACATGCTATAACCAAAGCAGGTAAAATACAAATTACACTGGGAGGTGAAGGTTCCCTTTGGTACGAAAAAAAGAAATTTTACCGTACCCCTGCTTTCGCAAGGGTTGTAAAAGATTCAGTAGGGGCTGGTGATGCTGTACTATCCATTACTGCATTGTGCGCTTTTTCCGGCATGAGCCCGGAAGTTATTTCATTTGTAGGTAACTGTACCGGTGCATTAGCTGTTGAGATTATTGGTAATGCACACCCTGTTTATAAAAAAGATCTGGTCCGGTTTATTCAATACTTTTTGAAATAACTCCACCATCTTCCAAAGTAAAAATACCACTTATGCATTTTTTATGCATAAAGTCAAGGTTATTTAAACTTTATGTATATTTGAGAATCCTAATAAACGATAAACCTAAACAATTATTAAAATCTACGTCATGAAAAAAACTCTATTCTTTTTATTAATTACAGGAGTTTTGGGTACCCTGCAGGCGCAAAATAGTGCTGCAGTGAAACCTAAATGCATCACTGTTTCTCCTTTACAAGTTGCTCAGATGAGGATGAAAGCGCACCAAGCTGCAGAAAAATCAGCTGCTGCAAGATCTTCCTTTACTCCTTCGAAAAAAAATCACAGAATTACTACTGGTCTTGAACCTGCATTACCTTTCCTGGGTTCTTCAGCTAACGTTAACGGCGTTTTGGATGCATCTACTTCAGCCGTAACAGCTAACCAGGCATGTAACCTGATTGTTATGACACACAGAGATAACTATTCAAATGCAGCAACTTGCGGAACCGGCGCTTATATAGGTGCTTATTCTACCGACAACGGTAGCATTTGGGATACTACAGTTACTCTTTTTTGTAGTTCCGATCCATCTGCAGGTACACGTTATCCTAACGGGTCAATATTCAACCCGGCTGGAAACACCAATCCAATGAATGCTTATGATGCTATGTCTGGACCATATACAAATGGTGTAACAACAGGCGATTCATGTGTACAATCTGTATACGGAAGTGTAACCTTTGGTGGTGCTAATCCACATGGAATGTATTGGGCAAATGGCACCCCTGGTGTATTAACTCAAAACAACGGAGATCTTTCCTTTATGAGCAGCAGCGATGATAGCACTGTTCACGTAATTGGCGAAGGATTTAACTTAAATTCAGCAGGAAACTTTACTGCATGGCGCGGCGCTGTTTTAACAACCGGCAAGTTTGATGCTGTAACTGACTCTTTCAAATGGACCCAAACACTTTTCCGTCCACATATCGTTCCTAGTTATAAAGGATTTACTGTATCATCAGTTTATGACTCTGATGCAGCTCCTCTTTCAGTACCCGGAACAGCTTGGTCTCAAGATGGAAAAACAGGTTATGTAGTGTTTTTTGCGAATATGGATTCTACCGGATATAACTATTATACAGACCAACCGGTTGTATATAAATCAACCGACGCCGGTTCTACCTGGAACATGATGCCATTATTCAACTTCCGTACCCTTCCTGCTTTAACAGCTCACCTGGAAGCTACTATCGACAGTCCTAGCATTAAAATCCCTCTTTGGTTTACCTTTGAAGGTGGAGGAGCTCCGGCATCTCAAGGCGCTGTAGATAATTATGATCTTACTGTTGACTATCAAGGCAACCTCCACATTTTTGGAGTAGTATTAAGCTCCTATTATTGCAACCCTGATTCTTCTTACACTATTCACTATTTTAGTAATGAAGATGGATATATCTATGATGTTTCTACCACCACAAGTGGCGGCTGGCAAGCACGTTATATCGATTCTATGAAGACACTTCCATTATGGAACGCTGATTATACTGGATTTAACACCGACTGGGATAGCACTTCCGGAGGGTTTGCGGGATTTGGTAACCGTCTTCAAGCTTCCAGAACTACCGATGGTAAACATGTTTTCTGCACATGGGAAGATGACACCACAGGTTACGTTACTAACTATCTTGCTTTCCCTGATGTATTTGGAGAAGCCTATGATATACCATCAAATAAAGCAGGTAAACCTTACCAATTCACCACTACAGGGATTAACAACTACCTCTGTGTTTCTGATATTGTGTTAACTAAAGCAACTGCAGGTGATACTACCTATACAGTGCCTTGTACCATTGCTTACCCGCAACAACTTCCGGATGATGGAACACAACCTATCAACTACTTCTACTTAGGTAATGTAGTTTATACCGATTCATTAAAGAGTGCTGCATCTGTGGCTACAGTTACTGAAAAGGGGTTCTCTATCAGTCCGAACTTCCCAAATCCATTCAAAAACACTACTCAATTTAATATCAGCTTACCAACCGAAAACCTGGTATCTGTTGATGTGTTTAACTTGTTTGGACAAAAAGTATATAACATGCCAGCTCAACAAATGTCGGCAGGTAACCACCTAATGACTATTAATGGCAGCGGTTGGAGTGCAGGAGTATACTTTTACAAAGTTACTGTAGGAGATAAATCTGTTACCCAAAAGATGGTTGTTCAATAAACCGAATTTAGCTTCTAAAAAAGACCCGCTCTGTAACATATGCAGAGCGGGTTTTTTATTAGATAAAAGCCTGAATAAATTTCAGGTAAAGGATATTTCTATTTTCAAAATTCCTGGTCCTTTTTATATGAACAAATGCGTTGTTTTTTGTTGATAATTAAACTGCCTTAAATCTGTCCTTTTTGTAAGTCTGCACGGGGATAAAGTGTAAATTTGTAAGAAACAGTTAAGTTAAACGATTTATGACAACAAAAACATCACAAGGTATTGATTCTGAACTAGAAAAACCAAACACTATGCCCGATAACTCAAATGACTATTCCGCCGAAAGTATAACAGTCCTTGAAGGATTGGAAGCAGTCCGTCTTCGTCCTGCCATGTATATTGGTGATACCGGCTTAAGAGGTCTGCACCATTTAGTATATGAAGTGGTAGATAACTCCATAGATGAAGCCCTTGCCGGATATTGTAAAAACATCCATGTATTTATTCATCCGGATAACTCTATTACCGTCACAGATGATGGAAGAGGAATACCTACCGGTATCATGAAAAAAGAAAATAAATCGGCACTTGAAATTGTTATGACCGTACTGCATGCCGGTGGAAAATTCAATAAAGACACGTATAAAGTATCCGGTGGATTGCATGGCGTAGGGGTTTCCTGCGTAAATGCACTGTCCATTCACTTAAAGACTGTTGTTCAGCGAGAAGGAAAAATATTTTGCCAGGAATACAGCAAAGGCAAACCATTATATGATGTTAAAATAATTGGCGAATCAGATAAAACAGGTACATCGCAAACATTCCTGCCCGATAACACCATCTTCACTGAATCTGTTTATCATTATGATATACTTACCGCCCGCCTAAGGGAATTAGCTTACTTAAATAAAGGAGTTAGACTTACCATTACCGATGAAAGAGAAAAAGATGAAAAGGGGGAATTTATCTCCGACTCTTACTTTTCACAAGGAGGCTTAAAAGAGTTTGTAGCTTACTTAGATGAAAACCGTGAGAAGTTGATTCCTGAACCTATCTATATGGAATCTGAAAAGAACGGATTCCCAGTGGAAGTGGCTATGCTATATAACTCATCGTATACAGAAAATCTGCATTCGTACGTAAATAACATTAATACCCATGAGGGTGGAACACACCTTGCCGGATTCCGCAGGGCGCTAACACGCACACTAAAATCGTATGCTGAAAAATCGGGTTTGTTGGCCAAAATGAAATTCGAAATTGATGGTGATGATTTCCGCGAAGGACTTACTGCTGTTATTTCTGTAAAGGTTGCCGAACCTCAATTTGAAGGACAAACAAAAACCAAGTTAGGAAATAAGGAAGTAGTTGGTGCTGTAGATACAGTTGTTGGTGAAATGCTCACCAACTTCTTAGAAGAACACCCTAAAGAAGCTAAAATAATAGTTGACAAGGTTATACTTGCAGCACAAGCCCGCCATGCGGCCCGCAAAGCAAGAGAACTTGTGCAACGTAAAGGAGCACTTACAGGCGGTGGCTTACCGGGTAAACTGGCTGATTGTTCTGAGAAGGATCCTTTCCAATGCGAACTCTTCTTAGTTGAAGGAGATTCGGCAGGTGGAACAGCTAAACAAGGCCGTAATCGTAACTTCCAGGCCGTACTTCCCTTAAGAGGAAAAATTCTGAATGTGGAAAAAGCCATGGAATACAAGATATATGAAAACGAGGAAATAAAAAACATTTATACTGCCCTGGGCGTATTTAAAGGTACGGCAGAAGATGACAGAGCCTTGAACATTGAAAAGCTTCGTTACCATAAGATCGTGATCATGTGCGATGCCGACGTGGATGGATCTCACATTACAACACTTATTCTTACTTTCTTCTTCCGCTATATGAAGGAACTTATTGAGAACGGTCATATTTACATTGCCACTCCTCCACTCTATTTAGTAAAGAAAGGCAAGGAACAACGTTATGCCTGGACCGAAGAAGAAAGGGACACAGCGATCAGTGAAATTGGTAAACAAGGAAAAGACAACGTAGGCGTTCAACGATACAAGGGTCTTGGTGAAATGAATGCTGAACAACTGTGGGAAACTACTATCAATCCGGAATCGCGCAAACTGCGTAAAGTAAGCATTGAAAGTGCAGCAGAAGCAGACCGGATATTCTCTATGCTGATGGGTGATGATGTGGCACCTCGTCGTGATTTTATTGAAAAGAATGCACGTTATGCTAACATTGATGCATAATTAATTCGACTACTCTAAAAAGAAAAGGCATCTTCCAAATGGTTAGATGCCTTTCTTATTTAATGCACCTTAGGCTCTATTTCTTTAAGATATTCATTGCCTCGGACATGGAAATAAACTGACCATTGTATATGGCTTTAATAACCGTGTTTATTCCTTTGGCTTTGGCTGCATCGCGTGCAGTTGTAGCTGACTGTAAATCATTATATGAACCGGATAAATAATGGCTTAATCCTGCGTTATCTTTTACCACACTACCACCAGGAAGTTTTTTAAACATACTCATAAATGTTTGATCAGGTGTATTGCTAAATGCACCAAGTTGTATTTTAAATACAAGGCCACTGGCTGTTCCCGTCATATTAGCAGCAACCGGCGTAGTTGTCGGATTAGTATTTGTTGGTGCCGGATTAGTATTATTAGCGCTTGCATTGTTCTGTGCCTGATGCTCCGGAACAGGAACGCTTTTGCCATTTTGAGTAGCTCTGATAAATGCATCTGTATACCCTTTTGCCTTCAACTGATCTAAATACTTTTGGGCATCACTGTATTGTGTGAAATTACCGGTAGTGTATTTATACATACCATTCTCCCTATCAACAGAAGCTTTATCTGAGATTCCGGCAAAGGTTATTCCTTCAGCCAGTTTATTTTGTGTAGAAAGCAGTTGTACCTTATAGATCACATTGCTGCTGTTAGCAGTTGCATTGTTAGTTGTATTATCTGCACTTATGGGTGCATTATTCGCAGGTGCTATAGAATTATTAGTTACTGAATTATCGGGAGTTAGATTTGTGTTGTTAGCAGGTGGTGTAGGATTATTGTTTGCTACCGATGAATTATCGGGAGTGTTGTTGTTATTTGAAGGTGTTACATTATTATTCGTTGCTGATGAATTATCAGGCCTGCTGGTATTATTATTAGCAGGTATCGCATTGGTATTACTAGCTGCTATAGAGTTATCCGAATTGCTGGCATTGGGGTTTGCTCTTGGAGCCGTTCCCACACCTAACCAATTTTTATCTTGCCAATGAAAAGAGTCGACATGATGTACACCATATTTCCCGGTAGTATCCATATACCGCTCATACTGCATTTCAATTGCTGCTAAAGAGGTATCAATTGGTTTGGGAACATCCGGATGAACGGTGTCTTGCAGCAATGTAGGATCATTCAAGTATTCATCAAATTCCTTATTATGAACTCTTTTAGGATGACTTCTTGTTATATTAAACCGAAATGAAGCATAGGTATAAACAAACATATCATTAGATAATGTTCCTTTTAACGGTCCCTGTACTTGTGGTGTTAGCCCATCTATGTGATCAGTAAACGTATAATGCACTGTAGTTCCGAGCATAAAATCTGCTTTTTGGTTTAGGCGGAAAAGAAACCCAATACCTACGGGAATAGCAAATGTTTGTTGTGTATAACTACCCGACCCATCTAAATTCAA
>Ga0206833_1013_pt1 | contig 49993 bp, 37 predicted proteins | sample Alteio_BWOrgCont_32_FD_152891 | JGI IMG/M metagenome (GOLD analysis project Ga0206833, IMG submission 152891) | Enriched cells from forest soil in Barre Woods Harvard Forest LTER site, Petersham, Massachusetts, United States -... | ecosystem: Environmental > Terrestrial > Soil > Temperate forest >... | reverse complement strand
TGTTATTGCTCCTGTGCCTCCAAAAAATACTTTGTTGGTACTCGAAAAATTTGTACCAAGATTTATATTAACTGCTGTTGCCGGAAGAAAATTCAATGTACCACTGCTGGTAATAGTTCCGTTATTAGTCACAGCTCCATAGAAATTATGTGTAGATGCCCCGCAATTAAATGATGCACCGCTTCCTACTGTTAGTCCATAAAGTACATTCCACCCTACGCTTGGGTTTACACCGCCGGTATTATTGATATTAAGATAACCGAATTGAGGAGCAGAACTAGAGTTTAAAACAGGAGAAACAGAACCATTAAAGTTTACAGTGATTGCTACTGTTTGTACAGCATTGATTAAACTTAATGTTTGTAAAACATTTCCTGTAAAAGTTGTTGTACCCAACGTATATAAAATACCCTTGTTTATTAAATCTCCATTCATTATAGTGGAAATGGTACTCCCGCCCGTCAAAGAACCTGTAGGATTAATAATCAATAAGCTATCGATGGTATTATTATTTAAAAATGTATAACTACCGTAAACGGATAAACGCTTAAAAGTTGTATTGCCTGAAAAGTTCTTAGCAATACCAGTGCATATAATTGTACTGGTTGAAGGTGTAAATGTGCCATTATTGATCCAATTGCCATTTAATGTAACTGTTTGCGTTCCGGCATCCAGCGTTGCACCGCTTTCAATAGTTAAATCACCATTTACAGCAAAAGAAGAGACAAATGTTTTAAGTCCTGCATTTCTTAATATAAGATTGCCAAAATTAGTGCCACTAAATATATTTTGTGGGCCTACACCATCAGCTATTACGGTACTTGAATTAGACAATATGCCGTTTAAAAAATTAACCGGTTCGTTATTTGCCCCAACTATAAAAGTAGCAGAATCACCTAATGTTAAAGTGCCTCCCTGCACACTTCTGTCAAAACTAAACAATCCAATATCCAGTGTACCGGAAGTAACAGTGAAGTCGCCATTGATAATAATATTACCAAGCAATGTAGCTGTAGTACCTACTGGTTTATTTATTACAAGATTATTGAAGGTACTTGCCGTAATAGTTTGTGCGCCGGTTCCATTAAAATTTATACCTGCGCCGTTCGGCACGTAAATCCCGTTGTTTATCCAATTGCCTCCAACATATAAAATACTATTATTGTGAAATGTTGTCCCTGAACCGATAGTTACATTTCCAAGTATAGTAGCAGTAGAAAAATTATCAAGCTCTCCGGCAGTAATACTAAGATTGCCATTAACAGAAAGTATATTGTTTATAGAAGCTAATGCTGAATCTTTATTAATAACAAGATTATAATAATTAACAGCTCCAATTGCCTGGTTAGTTATACCATTATAGGTAACGGTACCAGTTGAAGGCGTAAAACTTCCGCTGACGTAATTGTAATCATTTGCAATGTTTAAATTTCCAGCTCCGCTGAAAACAACATTTGCCGCACCTGATTGATTAAGCGAACCAACTACATTTACTGTGCCTGTACCAATGTTAAGGTTTATAGCATGGCCGCTTGTTCCATCACTAAGTGATAAAGCTCCATTAATAGTTACTGATTGACTATTTACATTGATGGTGTGTGTTGCATTGCTGCTCCAGATTCCAAGTATATCACCTGAAGTAAGCGAACCGCCACTTGCCATTGAGAGACTAACAGCCTGTGCAGACCCAAAAACTATATTTTTTACATTTACTGCAGTGCTTATGGTGGGTTGATTGACGAACGCTGCCGTTCCCAATGCAACAACATCTGTTGCAGCCGGAGGCGAAGACGCAGAACCAACGAGAACCGTCCAGTTGGCTGCAGTATTCCAATTCATACTAACACTTCCGTTCCATTGTGCCACACTTTGTGCATATCCACATGTCCATTGGTTGGTAATATTGGTAAGACCACTTTGTGTTACGTAATTAGATATAGTGCTATTGGCACTTTTACCAACAGGTATCCAATACGTTCCGTTATAATTCCATAACCCCATTGTTGATGGATCAACACCATTTAATTCAGTATTTTGATAATGCAGTTGAAGGGTTGCATTATAAGTGCCTGTAGGAACTGCAATAGTATATAGCCTGCTGATAGAAGCTCCATAAGGGAAATCACTGATTGATCCCAATGTAACAGAAACGGTAATACTACTTACTGCTGATACAGAAGAAAAAGTAATTGTATTATTAGGCCCCTCAAAAGCATACGCCACACCCGTTATAAAAGTATTTGTCCGTTGAATATTGCCTAATATAATTCCATTACCAGTTCGTGTAGACGTAATAGTTAGCGTATCCGATCCTGTAAGAATCGTACCTGATATCATATTAACTGTAGATGCAGATACATTATTTCGTAATAATATACCTGTTGAAGCATTCGTATTGTTAATAGTAAGAATGTTAAATGTTGTAATACCATTAATATTAGTATTTTGACTTCCAAGAAATTGTATCGTACCTGACCCAGCTGTAAAATTTCCATAATTATTCCAGTTTACATAAATGGAATGTATATAGCTGCCCGGAATAAAAGTAGTGCCCGCAGCAATAGTAATACTATTATTTACGGTAATAGCCCCAATAGCTGTTTTATTATTTCCGTTGGATAACGTAAGGTTGTTATAAGTTATAGCATTAATATTCTGGGCACCAGTACTGTTGAAACTTACTGTATTAGGCGCGGATGTAGTTACATTTAAAACACCTGTAGTTATCGTCATCACATTGGCTATTCCTAAAACTGAATTGGCAGACAATTGCAAAGATGTTCCATTAATAGTTATATTAAAAAGATTGGCTATTCCGCTTAAGGTAGATGTTCCTGTAAAAGTTGCTGTGCCCGCTGACGCAGTTAAACTTCCGCTAACTGCAAGGGCTGATGCTATAGAAAAATTAGCATTAGTTGTAGTGGAACCTGTAACAGATAAAACAGAAAAATTTTTAGTACCTGCTCCTGAAATAGTTGCTGATACACTACTCATTGTAATAGTTCCGGTACTTGCTGTAAGCGTTCCACTTACAGATAAATTTCCTGTAATGATAAAAGATGTAAGACTGGTGATATAACCACTAACAACAAATGTATTCAATGAAATTCCAGAACCACTAATAGCTTTGCCTGAACCGGTCATCGTTAAAGTATCACCTATATCCTGGCTGAATGAACCTGATCCCGTAGTAGCAAGATTACCCGATACGCCCAGGTTAATACTGGAAAAAATAATCATCGAAGCTGCTACTGTAAGGTTATTAAAATTCTGCACACCGGTTCCACTCACTTGTGCACCCGGTCCCGTAAAAGAAATTGTACCCGTACTTCCATTAAAAGTGCCATTATTCGTCCAGTTGCTGCCGATAGTATTGAAAGAGCTGCCACCATTGAATGTAGTGGATGCGCCAATAGTTATATTTCCATTGACATTGATGGTTGTTGTTGCAGTAACTGATACCGAAGTGCCTGTTCCAACTGCTATAACGAGGTTGCCAGCTATTGTTAAAGTAACAACAGGTAAAGTCTTAATAGCTGCACCTGAAGAACTGGTTAATTTAAGATTACCATAAGCCTGGCTGGCAACTGTTTGATTGGTGCCATAATATTCAATTGTGCTGACCACAACCAATGTATTGATTGAATAATTGGAGGGAAAAGTATTTGTTCCGCCAATCCTGAGCATAGCGTTATTGTATACCGTTAGTATACCACCGGGATTATAACGATTGATCGAAAAACCTGCAATGTCTAATGTTCCCGAGGAAACTGTAAGATTACCCGAAACCACTACGTTCACACCCAACAACACAGTATCAGCCGTATTTGATACCGTAATATTATTAAAATTGGTTGCAAATGAACCGCTGACAGATTGTAGAGTGGTACCATTAAAAGTAACTGTTGATGTCCCGCCAATAAATGCATTTGTAGCAAAATTATTTACTAGGTTCCCTGCAATCGACAAAGCAAAATTATTGGCAGTCAAAATTCCTGAAGACAGAGTAAGGTTATTATTTATAATAACAGATGACGATAAAAGAAGTCCATACGTATTATTCAAGGTAAGGTTATAAAAAGTATTGATACCTGAAAAAGTTTGTTGTGCCACACTACCATTAAATACAGTAGTACCGTTATTGTTCATTGTTCCATTATTGGTTAGCGTTCCTGCAATGTTCAATGTTCCTGCAATAGTGGTTGTGAGTGTAGCGCCGGAATTTATGGTAAGATTATTACACACAACATTGCTGCCGATAGAAGGCATATTTGTTGCACCTGAAGGTATAATTACATTCGTGGTAGCAACAGGAACAATCCCACTACACCAGTTCGCTGCATTTGACCAATCTGTACTTGTATTTCCCGTCCATTGTCCTGTGTTGATAGTTGACATTACATTTGTATATGCTGCCGAACTACAACCGGCAGCGCTTACCTGCAGCGTATATACGCCAGCGTTAGCAGCTGAATAAACAAATGCAGGGTTCTGTAATGTTGAAGTAAAACTATTTGGCCCGGCCCAGGAATAAGTAGCACCCGAAACCGTTGTAGCATTAAGGCTGACAGTTGAACCCAGGCAAACAGGCCCGTTATTCCCTGCCCCATCCGGGGATGTATATAAAGCCATTACTTCAACTGGAGTAAGTGCTCTTTGATAAATAAGTATATCATCCAGTGTTCCATTAAAATAAAAGCTGGAAGGTTGGGATGTCCAGCCATTGGTATTATCGTATCCTATCCTCCAATATCCTGTATAATTTTGGGGTGTAGTAGTTGCAGTATTAGAACCCACCAAAATTCCGTCAATATATAATGCCATTCCCGTAGTACTTGATAAAGTAGCCGTAGCAAGATGCCAATTATTATCGTTATATGATAAAGAAGAATTAACTGTAACTACCGTTCCCGGGTAAACGCCAAAATATACCTGGCCGGCATTGTTCATATAAATATGGCGGTCTTCATTTGCGCTTGAACCAATCTGTGAACTTCCAAAACCAATAAGTTTACCACCTAAGATTGTCGATGTTTTAAACCATATAGATAAACTGAAATTTGCAGGGTTTGAATAAGCAGTAGCAGTAGAAACATATTGTTGTGCACTGCCGCTAAAAATATAGGCTTTATTGGCATTGTTAAAACGGTCAGCAGTAGCTACAGGAGAATTTTGCAATGTCCCGTTGTCATTCCCCATAGCATCGTTTGCATTTCCATTAAACTTATAATTTGCGAGAAGAGCTGAAACAGGTATTTGAGATATAAGCGGCGATGCATTTACGACAACATTAATAAGGGCAGCTGTACTTGTACATCCGCCTACGGTCTGTGTAACATAATAATTTGAAGACCCGGCAATTGCGGTAGAAGGTACAGGAGCTATGGAACTGGAACTTTTAGTAAAGACAATATTATTAAAACACATATCACCCGCAACGGAAACTCCTGTAATATTCATTGTTCCCGTTGATTCTGTTATCGGGAAGGTTGGATTAACTGATCCTATATTTCCGGAACCTCCTGAGACCCCAATACTATAATTGCCCGCAGCTGAAATAGTATAATTGAATGTATTGGTAATCTTCAACACGGAAGCGCCGGCAGATATTGACGTACTGGTAGCAGAAGTAGCAATAATTGCCCCCGAACTGTTATAAATAGATAATACCAGCCCATTCACTGTTTGATATGACGGGATAAAATAATCTACCGTATTTATGGTAATGTTTGCAATATTGGCTGTAAAATTTACCTGCTTATTATTATAATTGCCATCAATATAAGTTACGTTCGGTAACGTGCTTGTTCCACCAACAGACCCTTGTGTTGTATTGCCCCATAAAAGATTTGTTCCCACAGCCGTCAAAGCAACTGCAGCTGCATTTTGACAATAGCTTACCGGGCTAATAACTGTGGGTGGTAAAGTACAAGGGGTTTGGGAATTGCCATAATAGGCAAACAGGATAAGCAGTAAGGTAAAGGTGCTGGTTTTCATAAACGGTTGATATTGGATTTTAATAAGAATGTAAAATTCTATATTAATACCAAAGCAATGTGTAAGAAACCGGTCTGCATAGTGTAGTAAATTAACTACTAATTTGATTATAACAACAATACTGCCTGATTATCTCAAAATAGATAAGATATGGCCACCTACTCTATAGAAAAACTTCTACCTTGTACACATATATAAACATTTTGAAGAAAATATTACTTATAGATGATCATTTTGTAGTCCGGTCAGGCATGCAGGGTTTACTTTCGGATATATACAGTCCATGTGAAGTAGATGAAGCTGAGGACGGGGAAAGTGCCACAGAAAAAATGAAGCACAATGAGTACGACCTTGTAATGATGGATATACAAATGCCTAAAACAGATACGTTGGGATTTATGGAATATATCCACATAAAATATCCAAAAACAAAAGTGTTGATATTTTCGATGAGTGCGGAAAGGATCTATGCCAAACGTTTTTTGAAAGCGGGCGCCAAAGGCTTTTTATCAAAATCTTCTGCTGTAGAAGAAATCAAAAAAGCTATCAATTTGGTTATACACAATAGAAAATATATCAGCGAAACCCTCGCCCTGTCGCTGATAGAAGAATCTTTAGGTGAAACAGCAGCCAATCCCTTTAATAAACTTTCTTCCAGGGAATTTGAAATAGCTACCTTATTATTATCAGGGAATACAAACAGTAATATATCCGGTTCTTTAAACATTCATACCTCAACTATCGGAACCCATAAAACAAGGCTTTTTGAAAAACTGGGAATTACCAATATTTTGGAATTGAAAGAGCTCGCAAACGGTTATAATTTTTAATGCTCTGAAAGTAACAATGCAATGCAATTCAATCCTTACTTAATATCAAAGACGTGAGGGGAAATGCTACCGTCAAAGTACAGCCCTTCCCCGGCTGTGACACAAAATCAGCAGTTCCATTATAAGACGCTGCCCGACTTTTGATATTGTCTACTCCAATTCCACTGTGCTTTTTACCGGTATCAAAACCAACTCCATTATCTGAAATAGATAGAATAATGGATTCTTTATTTTGCAAAAGGCTAAGTGTAACTTTTGCTGCCCTGGCATGTTTTAAAATATTATTTAGTTGTTCCTGTATGATCCTGAAAACATTTAGTTTGAATTTATCATTGACACTATTTTCCGTAAAACTCTTCATAAGGCAGGTTATTTTAATGGGATTTATTTCCATCGTATCACGGACTATATTTTCTATAGATTCACTAAGCCCCAAGTTTGCGATAACATCGGTTGTCAGCACTTTCGTTAATTTCCGGATCTCTTCAATCGCTGTGAGTGTATATTGGGAAGAGCGGGTAAAATACATTTCGCTGTTCACGCCTCCTTGTTTCGCTATGCTCAGATACAGCCTTGAAGCTCCCAGCAACTGGTTTACATTATCGTGCAGTTCTTTTCCTATATCCGATCTTTCTGTTTCCCTGGCTTCTTCCGTGGCCTCCGCTATTTGTTTTCCTTTTAATTTTATTTCCTGCTCCAGCTTTTCTTCCAGCACTTTTTGTTTCGTGATATCATGTATAGCTCCTATCATGCGACATGCTTTTCCATCCGCATCCCGGATAATACTGGCCCTGCCAAATACATTCGCGATAGAGCCATCTGCCTTAATAAACCGGTAGGTATGTTCCCAGTGGGAAGCAGCAGATGCGATAGCATCCTGTATTCCTCTTTCAACAGTTTCCCTATCGTCAGGGTGAAGATGTTTACTCCAATCAATTACATTACCTGCAGTACTTTTGATAGCATACCCAAATAATTCTTCAAATCCTTCTCCTAAGTAAAAATCATTGGTCAATAAATTCCAATCCCATATTCCATCAAAAGAAATTTTAGCGGCTAAAAGAAATTTTTCACTTTGATCTTTTTGTAGAGCTATTTGATCTTTAAGTTTTTTTTCTAATTCCTGCAACATGCTTACATCTTTGGTAGCACCTATTAAACGTATGACTTTCCCTTTTTCACTTCTTACAATACTTGCCCGGCTGATAGTAGAAGCTATAGAGCCGTCATGGCGTTTAAGCTTATACGAATCACTCCAGCTTTTGGCGCCGGACGCAATTGTTTTCAATAACCTTTTTTTAACATCGCTTTTTTCTTCGGGAAGAACAGACAACATAAACTCTGTAAAACTTAGTGTATTGTTTTCTACTTTACAGCCAAACACTTCTTCAATACTGTCGCCCACATAAATTTGGCCGGTAGTTATATCCCAATCCCACATTACATCGTATGAGGCTTCGGCTATCTGTTTTATCCATTCGTTATTTTCTGTTAGCCTCGCATCTGATTTCGCCTGCGCCAGTACAATATCATTTGCAACTATTTTTTCTTTTTTTATATCAATTTTTTTTTGCATCAAGATGCTTTGACTCATATCCGCAATGGTTGTAATTGATTTTTCAATGCCATGTTCACCTATAAAAACTGAAGAAGTGATTTCACAGTGAATTTTCTTACCACTTTTTTTTATGACTGTTACTAAAGCTATAGAGTGACCATCAGTTGTTCTTTGTTTTAGCATCTTTTTAAAAGCGCTTTCATTTATGTCAAAAATGGCTGGCCGTTTTTTGGTTAATAATGCTTTTTTAGAATAACCCAAAAGTTTACAGGCAGCATTGTTGACCATTATTATTTTTCCAGTGCTGACTATAGAAATGATATTCGCTTGTAAAGAATTATCAAAGGCAAGATGACGAAGTGTGTCATCAGTTACTGGAGTTGTGAACTTTTTAAAAACATTGGGCTCTTTTTTTTGGGGGGCTTTCGGAATCAAGTGCATCCTAGTAAGATAACCTTTATTTTGACTTATATCAAATAAGTGGGAATTATATAACTTAATTCCAAAATGATGTAACTCCTTCGTTGTTTCGTTACAAAATTTTAAGCTCTTAAAATTTTTCCCATGGTGGCCAATTCCTGCTGTATCTCAAATTTTACAATAAGTTCACAGCCCTTACCAATTGCAGAGTTGATTAAAACTTTACCATTAAATAATTCCGTCCTGCTGATAATATTCTGTAAACCTACTCCGCTTCTTTTTTTAAATACATCAAAACCTACACCATCATCTTTAATAATTAGTTCCAACATTGTTTCCTGTTGTTTTAATTCTATGAATACTGTTTTAGCAGCCGCATGTTTGAATATATTGTTTAACTGCTCTTGCACAATCCTGAAAATGGTTAATTTCATTTTTTTACTTATTAAACTTTCCTGCACGCCTTCCCACTTTGTAATAAACTTAAGATCATTTACACGTCTTACATTCTGGATAATATCGTTTATTGCATCCACTAAACCAATTTCTCCGAGTGATGGTGGGAGTAATGTTTTTGAAAGGGTCCTTATTTCATCCATAGCGGTATTTATAAAACCTTTGCTGTCTTTAAGCAGGTCTGTCCGCTTATTATCATCGCCTATTACGCATTCTAAATAAAGTTTTACTGTTGCCAAAATCGGGTTGATATTATCATGCAATTCTGCCCCAAGGAAGGAACGTTCATTTTCCTGCGCGGTTATAACAGCATCGGTTATTTGTTGTTGTTTATTGCGCTTCTCTTTTTTGAAACGTTTTTCCATCATTATTTTTTTAGTAACATCTTGCTTAAACCCAAGTACATTAATTACATTGCCTTCTTTATCCCGTTCAATCATTAATGCCGCATGTATATATTTTACTTCACCATTTTTATCAATTATCCTAAAATTAAGTTTTTGAGAGTCGTAAAGCCGTACCGCTTTTTCAAGAGTAGTTTTTACATACTGTAAATCTTCAGGATGCACATGTTGTAGAAATAATTTGTAAGAAGGTGCATGTTCCCCTTGTTCATAACCGTATAGCCTAAATGTTTCATCCGACCATTCAACTGTGCGGTTTAAAAAATTAGCTTGCCAGCTCCCAAAATGAGCAAGCTTCTCTGCCTCTTTCATCAACTTTTCATTAACCAATATTTTCTCAAAGTTCATTTTCAATTCTGCTTCCGCCTGTTTCCATTTAGTGATATCACTGATAGATAATGTCAATGCAAATATTTTCTTATCCTGGTTCATAACGCCAAACAACCGTATATAATACCATATTACCGAACCATCCTTTTGAGGATAAGACATTTCATAACTATCGTTCTTTCCCTTTAATGCATCTTCCATCATTTTTTTCATCACTAATTTTCTTTCATTAGGATAATAATCAATAACATGATCTCCTTCTAGTGTAATACTATTCAAACCCAATGCTACAAACTTTTCCGCCTGCTGATTGAAAGATATGACCCTCAAATCGGTATTAAGCAAAAGATACCCTGTATCTGTATTTTCAAATACAGTACGTAGATTAGCTTCTGATCTTTGCAAAGATTCTTGCGCTAATTTCTTTCCGGTAATATCAGTAGTTATTCCATCCAGCCTTATTAAGAGACCATCGCTATTAAGTGTTGGTTTAATCCTTGCCTGGAGCCAGCGAATTGAACCATCTTTATGATGGATACGATTTTCATTCACAACGGAATTCCCGGATAATAAGGCAGGGAAATTTTTATCAACAATATATTTATCTTCTTCCACAATTACATCTCTCCAAAGAACCTGGTTTCTAAAAAAATCTTCCACTTCATAACCATATACTTTTAAACAGGCTGGCGACATTTGCAGCATAGTAAAGCAGGGATGGCCTTCTAAAAAATCTATTTTCACCGAGAAAAATACTTCTTCAATGTTTTGAAATAACGTTTTCAGCTCAAGATGTGCTTTTATAAGTTTTTCATTACTGGCTTGCAAACTTTTATTCATGGCAATAAAAATTTCTTTATGTTGCCCTGCTTCCTGCAATTTTCCTACCTCAAAACTTTGCAGTATATAATTATTGGTTGATTGATTAAATTTATATGCCCATAATCCACATAAAAAAAATATTCCTATCGACAATATTATATGAATGGCAAATGTATCAAGCGTCATATATTCTAACTGTGTAAAATAAATCTTGCCAAAGCCTGCAAACTGTAAATAGCCAAATACGATATGATGAATGATGACAATAACCGCTAATGGAATCTGTAGTTTCCAATTGCGGTAAATAATAAGGATGGCGCTGGCGATGAAAGCAAAGAAATGCATCTCGAACATACCATGCATTTGATAGATAAACTGTGCTATAAAAATGCCCAACACTACACTTAATACATATTGATATAAGTCTGACTCCGGCAAAGCAGCTTTTGATGAGAAATACGCAACCAATGATAACCCTCCAACTCCTGTTGCAATCATCCATGTATCATAGTAAAAAGAAAGTAATAATCCAATTACAAAAAACACAGCAAGAAAATAATTCATCAACAAGTCTGCCCGTTTTTTCATTTGTGCCAAAAAATCTTCTATCGTTTTCTGTTTCATAAGTTTATTTTTATTTTACTGGCTTTTTACAACCAGATAAACTACATCCATAACTTTTTCCAGCTGTTTCGGCAAATACTAGATTGCTATTATTGTTCAACAGTGAATCTATCGCCATTCTTGCATATTCACTGTTCTTATCCGTACAATACCTGCTGCTATTATAATTTCCCCGATAATATAATTTATGATCAACATTAATAATGGCAGCTTGCGGAGTAGAATATACACCACACGAAACAGCTATTGACTTATCAAATAAAACAGGTATTGATAATCCAAATTTATCCTGGATATCTTTTGCTGTATATGTGGTATCGCTGCTTATTACTATTACAACAAAATTTAATTTACCATCATATTTCTTTACAAGTGATTTAAAATATGCGATATTAAATTTTGAACAAGGGCAAGCCGGATTAAAAAAATGCAGGAAGAGTGGTATATGTTCTTTTAATTCTGGCGGACAACTGATGTTAATTATATCACCCCGCCTGACACTATGATAATTTTCGGGTATAGGAGTAGGCAAACTATATTTCCATTCATTTTGCCAAAACAAAAATGATATACCTGAAAATACAACTATCAACCATACTACAATAAGTAATTTATTAAATAGTTTTTTTTTAAGGTTTAAATGTTTCATAGTAATTCAGGATGTGAAAACTAAATTGCGCAGGCTGAGAACAGCACCACGCAATTGTTTTTGGGTAAGCAAACCAGTTAGTTTCAAAGGATGTATTGTTTTCATATCGGATATTGGATTTAAAACAAACTACTAATTAATATGGATATTGGATTTTTAAGCATATAGTTCGTTTGCTTGCTGATACAAAGGTTGCCCGGATTTTCTTTTAAAAATATAGTGTAATAGAGGATGTTTCGTAGAAAAACCTCTACCTTGTTGTACCTTAAACCAGCGACTCAGTGAAAAAGTTTTTATTAGTAGATGACCATTTTGTAGTCCGGTCAGGCATGCATGGATTATTATCTGAAATATTTATGCCATGCGAAGTTTATGAAGCGAACAGCGGCGAAAGTGCTATTGAAAAATTAAAAGAGAATGCTTATGATCTTATCATTATGGATATCCAGATACCTAATACAGATACTTTGGGGTTCATGGAATATATTCACACAAGGTATCCTGAGGCAAGAGTCCTGATTTATTCAATGAGCGCGGAAAATATTTATGCCAAACGTTTTTTAAAGGCAGGTGCGAAAGGATTTATTTCAAAAGATGCCGAGCTGGAAGAAATAAAAAAAGCAATCAATCTTATATTAAATGGCAGGAAGTATATTAGTGAATCGCTCGCTCTATCTCTTGCTGAGGAATCCTTTACGAACCATCCTAATCCTTTTAGCAAACTTTCTTCAAGGGAATTTGAGATTTTTACATTACTAATTTCTGGCCAACCAATTAAAGACATTTCTAAAGTATTGAATCTTCATACATCAACGATTGGTACTCATAAGGCAAGATTATTTGAAAAATTAAACGTTACGAATATTTTAGAATTAAAAGAACTGTCAAATTCCTACAACCTTTAATGCCATTTATCAAATAAAGAACTTAAGGAAATTATTTTAATAAGGCCAAAGGCAAATGATTCAAGTTTTTTTAAGAACCTTACTTTATACATTAAAACGAATTACGAATCCATTTTTATTCAGCTATTATTCAAAGGCAATACCACTTTCAACTCATATCCTTTACCGGGTTTTGTTACAATCATAACTTTTCCCAGGTATAATTCCGCTCTACTTTTAATATTTATTATTCCGAGCCCTTTTTTTTCTTTCAAAATATCGTAGCCATTACCATCATCTGAAATAAGCAATATGATTTCATTTAACCGTTTCGTTAAACTAATAGAAGCATAGGTAGCATTCGCATGTTTTAAAATATTGTTCAATTGTTCCTGTATAATTCTGTAGATATGCAGTTCGAGTTTTTCATCTAAGGGTTTTTCAATCCCCTTCACATTCAATTTAATTTTTATTGGATTTATTGCCATCAGGTCTTGTAATAAATTTTCTATACTCTCAGCCAAACTAATAATTGTATTAGGGCTTGCCAATGTTTTAAAAATCCTTCTCATCTCACCTATCACATTTAAGACTAATTCGGAAGATTTTTCAAGATACATTTTCTTGTTCTTCTTATCTTCTTTTGCCATTTCTATATACAATTTTGTTGCACCCAATACCTGGTTTATGTTTTCCTGCAATTCATTACTGATATTGAGCCTTTCATTTTCATGCGCCTCAATTGCTGCCCCTGTAATTTCTCTTTGTTTGCTTTGTCTTTCGCTCGCTAATTTATTTTCTGATAAGACCTTCTCAGTAATATCTGTTCCAATGGCAAAATATTTTTTTGATACACCTTTTTCGTCTAATATAGGCTGACCTTGTATATGCACCCAATATTTACTGCCTGCTTTATTATAATTAATAATCTCGCAATCAAATGTTTGCTTACCTTTTATTCTTTTTCTTAAATATTTTACCGTTGCCTCATCTGTTTCTTTGCCTTGAAGAAAACCTCCCGGCTTTTTACCTATTGCTTCCTCGATCGTGTAACCTGTAATCCAGGTAAAAGCACTATTAACCCAGGTTATTTTTTCTTCCTCATCAGTAATGATAAGTGCATTAGTAGTTTGTTTAGCAATGAGCGATAATTTTCTTTCACTTTCTAGTAATCGAATTTCAACTACTTTCCTGGCAGTAATATCCTGAGTAGCGCCAATCATCCTCATGGCTTTTTTGTCATCATCAAAAATTATATGACCCCGATCATGAACATATGCATAGTTGCCATCAGCCTTTTCAAACCTATATTCATCTTCCCATACAATGTTGATACCTTCGGTAATAATTTTATTTAAGCTTGCTAGTATCCGCCCTTTATCATCAGGATGCAGGCGACTCTCCCAAAAGCTTTGAGGTATAAGAGCGTTTTCTATCTGGTAACCAAAAACCCTTTTATGTCCTCCATCTATCCAAAACATTTCTTTTGTTTGAAGATCCCATTCCCAAAGACAATCATTGGTAACTTCTGTTACAAACCGGTATAGCTCGTTGATAATTTTTAGCTGTTGTTGGGGATACTTGAGGTGCTCGGGATGTACCGATCGGTTACTACTTTTAAATGAAACAGATAAGATATCATCACAATGATATGCAATTACATCAAACCATGAGTCCATCTCACCCCAGTATTCTTCAAAGTGAACAGGAATATTTTTAAGGAATGCTTTGTAATAAACATTATAAAATTCCAACGGAAGTTTTCCTGCAAATTCTTCCCATAAGTTTTTTCCGATTACATCTTTTGCAGGGATGCCTAAAATTTTTTCTGCAGCTTTATTCCAATATATTACTGTCCATTTCCTGTCTACTGTAAAGAATCCATTAATAATTGTTTCGGTGATAGATTTTCCCGGATATCCTTTGTTACTATTTATTTTGGGAGTGCCATTTGTATATGAAAGAAGTTCAATAGCCATATTTATTTTATTAATAGCATGCCTGGTTTAGCAGTGCTGTTTGTTACCATCAAATTATTCATACACACTTTTAATAATAGTCAAAATCATTTTAAACCTACCGTTAGGGTTGATATGATTTGGTAAGTGTGCTGGTATTATAATGCCATCTCCCGTTTTAAGCAAATGGGATACTTTATCAATAACTATCTCTGCTTTGCCATCGATGATCTGAGCAAAAGTATCAAAGGGAGATATTTTTTCAGTTAACCCTTCACCTGTATCGAAAGACATTACACTTATATTACCTGTTGTTTTTTTGATAATAGTTTTCATTACAACTGAATTGGGTATATATTCAATAATTTCCACTATAATATGTGCCCGGGCTTTTTCCAGTTCAGTATTGTGCTGCTCATTTTCTACTTGTATTTGATTATTGTTATCCATTTGCATAAAGATGGGTATAGTTAGGTTAATAACCATTACACAACTTTGAAAATAAATTACATAATTCACACCTTTTAAAATAAAGACTCATCAATTCCTGATGCTTCATTCAAAAATAATGATTTACCTGAACCATCATTGATGGAATATGTGAATTATGTAATTGTTTACTACAATTATGTAACAATTTGAAAAGAAAGGGAATTAATTTTACTTTCTGATTATTGGAAATATTTCTTGTCTCATAAGCAGATAGGTTTGGTTAAAGCCCCGTTTTTTTGAACGGGGCTTTTAATACTGATACAATAAGAAGTATATTAAAATGCGATAGTTAAGCAGGAAATAATGATTTATCAAGACATATAACATACAACAAACATAAAGTATTGTCAACGAGGCTTTATAATAAGAGCCCCTCTTAGAAAAGAAGGGCTGATTAAACCTTATGAGTTATAGAAATATTTAACTCCCATTAAATTAACTGCTTAAAACATTAATCACGTTAAAGATATTTAACCTGTATTCTAAAATATTATATAATTAAAGAATTAAATTACATAATTCACATTTTACCTTTTAAACCAGACAAGAATAACTTAACAGCTCTAATAGCTAATTCATGGCTATCAGCTTCACACATTACAGTTACTATTTCACCATTCGATGTTTTATAATATATTTCTTCAAATCCGATATTTTTTTCGTGAAGCGTGTATTGCGATGCATTGCCTAATCTTGTCTTTTGAATTTTATCAATGGTATTGTTTTTTATGGAAAAGAAATAGTATCGCATGGTTATACTGCAATTCCCATATAACATGCCAACAAAAAATAACATCCTTCTATCCTACTTTAAGTGTGAATTATGCAATAAATATCTTTTATTATGTAACTTTTACGAACAGTATATCTCTACTTAGCTAAATGGTTAAAATCCTTATTGTAGAGGATAATAAAGATTTACTGGATTTCATTTGCGCATTACTTTACATACATCAATTTGAAGTAAGCGTAGTAACTACCGGTAAAGAATTCAAAACACAATTGAAATCATTTATGCCTGACTTAGTAATTATGGATGTTATTCTTATAAAAGAAGATGGGTGGGATCTTTGTAGGGAATTCAAAAGAGCACAAGAATATCCGATAAAATATTAAAAAATCAGTTATCCTAATCATGGGCCTCCTTATATTATAATGGGAATCCATTAACAGCCATTCGGCTTCTGCTAATGGATATTTTCAAAATATACCAGTTGGACTTTAAGTAGATATTCTCAATTTTTTGTACCCCTATTGTACCTTTTTATATATTAATCTATACAAATCCTTTACTGTATTATGTTTTACGATATGGTTTTATTCCTGTTCTGGGCACTTAACCGCTTTTTGGAGCGGTTTTTTTATTGCTGTAAACTCAATACTGGCACAAAACCTTCTTTTGAAAAGAAAATTATAGTTGAGGATAGCTGATTACATCATAAAATTTCTAGTTTGTTCCGAAAAATAATTAGTCCAATAAATAACATAGAAATATATACTCCTATCGGACATTTTTGAATTGATACGTCTTTAAATATAGTTCAACACTTTGTTACTGAATTAATCATGAGACAATTATTTTATATCATTGCAACAATACCGATCATCAGTTGGGTTATAGTTCCTTTCTATTCCAATATTCATTGCAGCTTAGCTTCATTCATTTTACTTCTTATATTATATCATTTCTACTTGGTCTTATTAAGAAAGAATAATTACATACTTAATTTATGTTTTGATCCATAAGTATGTTTACTTATATTTACTGTTACTAAACTTTGATCAATGACAAAGAAAAAAAACACTTCGACAAAATCGGTTCCTGAAAAATCTATCTTAAATAAAATAGCAGGTGAGGTAGGTCACCTGGCAGGAAGCATAGCGGTTGGAAAAGATCATTTAGTAGAAATGGCGGGCGAAGTTATTCATTCTGTGAAAGAAAAAATACATGATATCACTACAAAGAAAGCTGCTCCCAAAAAGCCTCTGTCAAAACGTGCTAAACCTATAGCAAAAAGAATAGCTAAAGCCGCCTTAAAAAACAAGGTTCCAGTAAAAAAAACAATAAAAAAAGTTGCTAAGAAAAAATAGTCACTCCCAAATTATCTAATATTTTTAAATTATTAATGCTTCCGCACATATTAAAACACATCACAAAGAAAGAACAGGAATAAAAAAATTTAACATGCAAGCAAATTATCATGAATTATATCCAACAAGTAACTCATTTCAAACGGTTTTGAAATAAAGCCATTAGCATTATATTCTTTTGTTATTTCTTCTATACTTGAATTGGCCGATATAAAGATTACGGGAATATCTTTAGTCAGTTCATTCCTCTTCAGCTTTTCACAAATTTCTCTGCCATCCAAACCAGCCATCCATATATCTAATAGAATAAGATCAGGTAACTCGCCTTTACTATATTCAAATATGTTATTTGCTTTATCACTTTTAATAACTGTGTAACCTTGCGTTTCCAACATAATGCTTAAAATATCCAGTATATCAGGATCGTCGTCAGCAATAAATATTTTTTTTACTTCACTGTGCATATCAAAAATAATTTTAGTTAGTGAAAGGTAATTCAAAGTAAAAAGTTGAACCTTCGTTTTCTTTACTTTCAACTCCTATAAGCCCTTTATGCCTTTTAATTATTTCTGCTGAAATATATAAGCCTAGTCCCAATCCAGAATAGGTGTTTTCTTTCTCTCCATTAACTCTAAAGAAACGATCAAATATTTTTATCTGCTGACCTTTGGGAATACCTATTCCAAAATCCTGAACTGAAAATTTTATATTATTCCCTTCAATAATAGTATTCACGCAAATGGTAGTATTAGAGGGTGAATATTTCCCTGCATTATCTATCAAATTTGTAATTACCTGACCGATCTTATTTCTGTCACCATAAATTAATTTTGTTTGTGCTAGTTGGACATCAAAATAACGCTTATTTAATACATGGCCAGTTTCTTCTAAGATTTCATTTACTAATTCATTAAAATCAAATACATCTTCGTGGTATTGCAGTTGTCCATTTTCTATTTTCTTTACATCAAGTAAATCGCTGATCAGCGTCGTCAGTTTATTAACCTGGTTATCTACTTTATTTAACAACTCGGCTGCAGCTATGTTTCCTTCTTTTTGAAAATTAAAACGCAATATTTGCACATATCCTTTAATACTTGTAACAGGTGTTTTCAACTCGTGGCTGGCAATACTTATAAATTCATCTTTTTTATCCATTTCTTTTTTCTGCTTCAGCGTTTCCTTTTGAAGTGAAATGTCTGTAGCAATAACGCTTAATGCGATTCCGCCATCTATTTCAAATGTATTCATAGATAATAATACAGGTACAACATTATTATCTTTTCCCGGCAATATTATTTCCGCTTTACTTTCTTCTTCCTGCCACGCAGTTTCAATAAGTTCTTTAACAACATTTTTATAAGCATCAGGAATAAAATTCAGAAATAAAAAACCTGTTATGTTAACTAATGGAATATCGATCAGATCGGCAAAACTGGAATTTGAATAAAGTATTATACCGTCTTTATTAATTGTGAGCGCGCCATCATTCATCTTCTCAATAAATATACGGTAAGCTTTATCGGCACTTTTTAAAGTATATAGTTCATTCTTATCTTCATTTTTTATAATAAAGGCATCTACTTCACCGCCACGGATCGCATCAATAATTTCATGCGCTTCAATAAGCTGGGATTGAAGATATTCAACCTGACTTATCAATTCTTTATTTGTTTTAATTGTCTCCACTAAACTTTAAATAAGATTATCCGATTCTAATAATTCAAGGCCTTTTAAAACTTTCTCTTTATCTGACATATTGCCTATTAACCTTTTTAAAGGCAAAGGAGAAAACTTGATCAATAAAGGCAGTGCAATAACCTGTTCCTTTTTTGCAACTAAAGGTTGCTGATAAACATCTATAATCTCCAGCTCGTAATTATTCTTCAAATATTTTTCACAAATATTTTTTATATTATTTATTGCGCGTACAGAATTTGGCGTAGCGCCAGTTATGTATAATTTTAAAACGTAAAATGGTTGTATCTTATTGATTTCTTCTTCCACTAAACTTATTTGATATTCATTAATCAGTGACAGGCACAATATTCAAGCCAACTAATACTTTTTCTTCATTCGACAAATCGCCGATTATTTTCCTGATGGGTTCGGGTACTTTCCTTACAAGTGTCGGTATAGCAAATATCTGATCTCCTTCCGCTAATTGTGGTTTTACCAATAAGTCTATTACTTCTATCTTATATCGTCCCTTTAAATGCGTTTCACAATATTTGCGCAAATTTTTAAGTGCTGTAACAGATTTATTGGTTTCACCGGCTACATACAATCTCAGTTCCCAAATTTTTTCTTTCTTCATTATTATATTTTCTTGATCTTCGTTTTGGAAGATGTATTAATACTATCTCTGTTTTCCCTGAGATTTGTAATTTTATTACGATTATTTGCAAGTACCACCTGCTTTAATTCCTGTTCTATAAAATCATTTTTTAATTCTTCTTTTATAGATTCAAACTCTGATGTAAGTGTAACAATTTTAGACTGTAATTCTTTAGCTTTTCTTTCAATCTCTTTATCATTGCGATCTAAAGCATGTTTTATAAAAAGCTCTTCTGTTTGCTTTTGCAATATATGTGCCTCACGTGCAGAACCGGTTAAAATTCCTTCCGCGCCTAAATAAACATCTTCCATTTTAAGGCCTTTATCTGTTATTATAAATTCCCTTACCTGGTTAGAATGTTTCATTCCACGGCTTTTCATTATATACAACCCACGATTACGTTCTCCATTTAATTCAATATCTTTTATCAATATCCATGCATCTACCAACGAAGAAACACCTTCATCTGTTTGTTCGTTTACTACATTATTTAATGTCAAAGCGGTGAAAAGAACAGTAATTTGTTGTGTTTGCAAAAAATCTATCAGTCGTGTAAGTATTGATTTCACTTCGCTCACATTGCCAACTGTAATCAGGTTCGTGATGGGGTCTAGCACAATTGCTTTTGGTTTAAATTGCTTTATCATTTTATAGATGATAACCAAATGCATTTCAAGACCATACATAGTAGGGCGTGATGCATGGAATTTAAGTAACCCTTTTGTAATATGCTTTTCAAGATCAATGCCAATTGAATGCATATTGCGAATGATCTGTTCAGGTGATTCTTCAAAAGCAAAATAAATACAGCGCTCATTCTTTTTGCAACATTGATCCGCAAAACAAGACGCAATGCTTGTCTTTCCTGTTCCTGCGGTACCCGAAACAAGTATGCTTGCGCCTTTAAAAAAACCTTTACCGTCTAACATAGCATCCAATGATGGAATGCCGGTAGATACTCTTTCTGAAGAAACCTTGGCTTCTAATTTTAAAGAAGTAACAGGTAATACGGATATTCCTTCTTCATCTATTAAAAAAGGGTATTCATTTGTACCATGAATTGAACCCCTGTATTTTATTATCCTTAACCTTCGGGTAGATATTTGATTAACCACGCGATGATCCAATAAAATAACACAATCTGATACATATTCTTCAAGGCCTTCTCTTGTAAGCATCCCATTTCCTCTTTCGCCAGTAATAATAGCCGTAACTTTTTTATCTTTCAACCATTGAAAAAGCCTGCGCAATTCTGCTCTAAGAATGGCCTGGTTATTTAATCCTGAAAAAAGATTTTCTATCGTATCCAATACTACACGTTTGGCACCAATAGTATCTATAGCATGGCCAAGCCTTATGAATAAACCGTCCAGGTCATATTCACCTGTTTCTTCAATTTCACTACGTTCGATATGTACGTAATCAATTCTTAATTTATTTTGGTTTATTAATTTTTTCAAGTCAAATCCTAAAGAAGCAACATTGGCAGTAAGTTCTTCAGCTTTTTCTTCAAAGGCTATAAAAACACCTGGCTCATTAAATTCAGTAGCGCCTCTAACAATAAATTCCATGGAAAATAGAGTTTTACCACAACCTGCTTCTCCACATATTAATGTTGGCCTTCCGGTAGGCAGTCCTCCTTGTGTAATTTCATCAAAGCCATTTACACCCGTTAAAGTTTTAGATAATGAATTTAGTTGCTTTGGTATTGATTTACTTTTTTGCATAATTGTTTAAGGCATAGAATGGTTTAGGATTTTAAAGCTAAGATATTTTTCAGTAAAAAACAGATGGAATAATTAAACATTTCTTGAACCTGATATTGTGGAATTTTTTCCCCTTTATTGATAAACTTGTAATACTCAAAAAACTTTCTTTTAAACTTGATATTAAAAGGACCAGAAAAATACTCTTAATAAAAAAATTATTGTTTTTTTATTGCGGTAATTTCCCCGTTTCTTTCAATATAAATTTTATCTATGTTATTAAGGTTTTCAGTAAGTGCCGATTTACGAACACCCTGAATTACATCTTCTTTGCAAACAAGCGCCTTCTTTAAATTTTCCTCAATAAACTTTCCATTTTCAAAAAGAATAATTTTTTTTCCTTCTATCAAAATAGAGAAATGAGGGTATTTGAAAATAAGAAAAGCAATAAACCGATGTAGTAAAACAACGGCAAGGCTAACGATAATAACAGGCAAAAAGCCTGATGCACCTACAATTGCCCTCCTAAAATTGTTCCCAATAAAATAATTATGATATTGTCAAGCGGTGTCCTGATACCAAAAGATCTTCTGCCCGAAATCCTGATTAAAATCAGTGCAAAGAAAAAAACAACTATGCCGCGGCAAGTCATTTGCAAAGAGTTTAGATTTTTACCTTGCCCAAAGAGTTCATGTATAAAATGCATAATGCTTTTTTAATTTAAACATGGCACAATTTTGTTACCAATTCTGTTAAAACAGCTACGTTAATTGTGGATAGAATAAGAAAAATTATGTGCTTTTCATATTTGATGTTTTTGTAAATACTCCTTTTTTATAATCGTTTAAAAAGAGAATATAATCCGTTTTTACCTGGTGAGCATATTTAATGGAAGATTGCAAGATAATTTCCTGCCAATTTTCCTGAAGGCCAAATGATATTAAGGTATCTGTGATACATGATCCTTGTTGTCCCGAGCTTCTTAAATGTGAAGATGCAGTGAGCATGGCCATATCATCAATGACCTGGTACATGTTTCTGTATTCTTCTTTGATTAAGTTTAAATTAATACTATCTTCTGTAGGTTGCATTTCCTGTATAACGAATGGTTCACCCTTAAAAATTGTTGCGCTCAGTAGTGCAGGCGGCCTGTTCTGCATCCGTTGCTGGATTTTTATAATTCGTTCTGCTTCGGATGGCCAAAAAGGTTGTTTAGTATGAATGCAAATCTTCCATGCAGGTAAAGCGGATTGCTTCATGTCAATCAATAAATACTTTTCACCAGTATCATTTAAGCTCTTTAAAAGAATAACATAACGTTTAAGTCCTATACTACCGGTTCCGGCTAAACGAAACGCTGCATCTATTGGTTTATAATTATACGGGCTATCGCCATCCTGCTTTAGCCACCCGGTGATATGTTCAAATAATTCTTTCTTAAATGATCTAGGCAATTTAAAATGCCGTGGATCGCTCAAAGCAAGTTGCCGGTGTTTTTTTTGTTCAGTCCTTTTTTTTAATATGGATTTTAAATTTCGCTTGCTTGCCTTCGTCAAAAATTCACAAACAATACCTTTAGCAGTATGAGGCTCTATATAATTTGTCTTGCCCTTTGCCAATACTTTTGAATAATTTTTAAGAAATAGTTGAGCCATATTCAATGCCCGTTTTTGTTCAATCTGCAAGGTTTCGAAAGCGATAAAAATACTTGTAGTCATTCTAAGCAATTCATAAGACAGTGGGCCTAAAATCGCTTCATCAAAATCATTCAGGTCAAAATACACTAACCTGTTATCACTTTTAAAACTTCCAAAATTTTCCAAATGCAGGTCGCCGGAAAGCCATCCGATAGGTGAAGCCGGCAACTGCAATGTTTTAATGTCTTCGCAAAACAGATGGTTTGTACCACGATAAAACCGAAATAAATTTTCAGCCATTGCTTTATATTTCAACGGAATCATATTGGGTAACCTGCTCTTATTGTAAGCGATAATTTTTTTGGATACATTTTCCATATATAAATTTAGCAGTTAGAAAATTTGATACTACAGATTAGTAACTATAATTTTCTTCCTTGTATTATTCCGAGTAATATTGAAACAATTGCAAGTACTAATAAAATATGAATTAATCCTCCTACTGCATATCCCAAAAAGCCGATAAGCCAGCCTATGATTAGAATTACAGCGATGATATATAACAAGCCTCTCATGATTATTTTTGTTTAAGGTTATAAAATTGGAGTAGATGAGTTGTAACTAAAATCAACTGCTTTTTAAAGGGTAAAAAACGTGCCACTTAAATTTGTTATGGATATATTATTCTTCAATAATTTTATATGTAGGAGCAGAGTTAACAAAAGCGTATGCAACTAAATATGGCTACGAAATTAAACCCAATGAATATACAGTTACAGTTAAGACAATAGAAGAAAAAAACGACCAACCTATTCAATAAATATTCCGAATAAAGTTATATGCGGTTAAATGAAAAAATATTCTCTTCTTCATTTTTAATTCCAGTTATGATATCCGTAATAATTTCAGCAGCCAATAAACTAAAAGTAATTCCATTGCCTCCAAACCCAAGAGCGAAAAAACTATTGGGAAGTTTTTTATAACTACCAATAAAAGGCAATCCATCTTTTGTGCTTCCAAATGTGCCTGTCCAATTAAATTCTTTTTTAAAATCTATACCCGGGAAAATTGTTTTAAAATCCTTTACCAATAGTGCCGCTTTCTTATTGATAAGTTTATCCCGCTTATTGATATCATAAAAGTTTACATCTCTTCCACCTACTAAAATGCGCCTGTCTTTTGTTGTACGCATATATAAATAAGGGTCAGCAGTATTCCAGATCAAACATTCATCTTTCCAAAACTCTGTAGAATCATTAAACTGTTCGCTGATTGTAGCGTATGTAGAATGTAGATCAACGATTTTTTTATCAATGTATTTTATAGCCTCATATCCATTAGCATATACTAATTTTTTTGCCGTTATTATATAGCCTTTTTCGCTTTTAAGGGTAATTGATTCTTTATGATGTTTAATACCTGTTATTTCAGTCCTGTCAAATATTTTCATTCCTTTCTTTTGAGCATGTTGGATCAATGCATGTGTCAAATCATATGCGCTGGTTTGCGCTCCGGCTTTTGATAGAATCGCTCCCGGTGCTGCAAAGCCATAAGTTTTTTTCAATGCAGCTTTATCTAAATATGAAACTTCAAAGCCTTGTTGTTTCCGGATATTAAATTCTCGTTTTAAAAACTTTTCATCTTTTAACGAATCTGCGAAATACAAGCTTTCTTTTAATTCAAATTCTTTAAAATGAAGTTTGTGTGCGATCTTCTGTAATTGATAAATTGCATATTCACATTGCTTATATGCAAACACTGCATTTTTTAAACCCACTTTTTCTTTTAATTCTGATAAAGGAGTATCGATCTCATACTGTAACAATGATGTGCTTGCGCTGGTACTTCCCAAGCCAATAGTACGCGAGTCTACAATTGTTGTATTTATTCCTGCATTGGTTAGATAATATCCCATTAAAGCTCCTGAAATGCCACCTCCAATAATTGCGACATCTGTTTTAATATCTTTTTCTAATGTTGGATATGTAAATGGCAAGCCACTTTTCATAAGAAAATATGGATATCCTGATATAAGATTCATACTAGATCAATAATGTTATGCAGGAACTTTGCTTTTCATTTCCCTGTTCCAAAAACGATGGTTTGCAATTGCATTTATAAAAGCTTTCGATATTTCAGTTGACTTTATTCCATCATTAAAAATTAATCCTAAAGCTGGCAATGATTTTTTGTTGCCTATACTTTCATTAATATATGTTTTACTGATCAACTCCATTGCTTCTTTTTCTGCTGCAATAGGTTTACAATGTTTATATGCCTGGTTAATAAACTCAATGGCATCCGGTTCAGCTATTAATTTTTTAATACTATTTACACCGCCTGGTATATATACAGCATCATATAAAACAGAAGCAGTTGTAAGGAAGTTTTTATCAATTTTTATTGAAGAAGCTTTTTTACTTTTTACATTGCCTAAATGAGTAGCGATCAATTCTACTGTTGCACCTTGTTGAAGTAATATTTTCTTCATGTTATTTAATTCAGATTCATCTACACCATCTTCGATAAGGAATGCTATTTTTCTTGTTTTAATTGAATCTTTGATAGTATTTGCCATACTTAATGCTGCTGAGCTTTCTATAGCTTGCTTTACTAATTTGGGTTGATATTTTTTAATATCTCCATCAGCGGGAATACTATGATTAATTGGTTGCTCAGGTTTTTTAGGAACAGTAATACCTAATGCAACTGCAACATTATTTGCCAATGCTGTATCTACTTGATTTAGTAATCCAAGCACGCGTTCACGTATTGCTTCTGTTTGTACTTTGCCCAATTCAAAACGAAGTGCATTTGTTATGTGATTTTTTTCAGCTTCAGACTGGCTGTTGAAAAATAATGTTGCCTGGCTGAAATGATCGAAAAAACTCGGGCTTCTTTCACGGATTTTTTTCGCATCGATCCTTTCTGTATAAGAAGTAAAACCACCTTCTGCAGCTTTGGCCTGAAAAGGACAACCACCTCCGATAGAATTAGGATGATAGCTGGTTTGTCCTTGGTTGATCTGTTGCCGCATGTGTCCGTCTCTTTGGTTGTTGTGTACTTCCGGTAAAGAACGGTTAATCGGTATTTCATGAAAGTTGGGGCTGCCTAATCGTGATAACTGTGTATCTGTATAAGAAAATAAACGGCCTTGTAATAATGGGTCGTTCGTAAAATCAATACCTGGTACTAAATGCCCTGGATGAAAAGCAACCTGTTCAGTTTCTGCAAAAAAATTATCAGGGTTTCGGTTTAATGTCATTTTTCCTATTCGTTGTACAGGCACTAATTCTTCAGGAATTAATTTAGTAGGATCAAGAAGATCAAATGCAAATTTATGTTCGTCTTTTTCATCAACAACCTGTATACCTAATTCCCATTCAGGATATGCTCCGGCTTCAATAGCATCATATAAATCCCTTCGGTGAAAATCAGGGTCTTTGCCTGAAATGTTTAAGGCTTCATCCCACGCAACTGAATGTATTCCTAATAATGGCTTCCAATGAAATTTTACAAAGACAGATCTTCCTGCTTCATTTATTAACCGGAATGTATGTACGCCAAATCCTTCCATCATCCGTAAACTACGCGGAATCGCCCTATCAGACATTACCCACATGATCATGTGCATTGATTCAGGCATTAATGAAATAAAATCCCAAAAGGTATCATGTGCGGATGCGGCTTGAGGAATTTCATTATGTGGTTCTGGTTTTACTGCATGTATCAAATCAGGAAATTTAATGGCATCCTGTATAAAAAATACCGGCATATTATTTCCAACCAAATCATAATTGCCTTCCTGCGTATAAAATTTAACGGAGAAGCCACGTACATCCCGTGCCATATCTGTAGAACCACGGGAACCTGCAACAGTGGAGAACCTTACGAATACTGGTGTTTTAACAGAAGTGTCGTTTAAGAATTTTGCTTTGGTATACTTTGCCATTGGTTCATACAATTGAAAGTAACCATGTGCGGCGCTTCCGCGTGCATGCACAATTCTTTCGGGAATACGTTCATGGTCAAAATGTGTTATTTTTTCCCGCAGTATAAAATCTTCTAAAAGTGTTGCGCCACGTTCACCTGCTTTCAATGAGTTTTGATCATCATTTATCTTTAATCCCTGGTCGGTGGTCATGAATTCATTATTACCATTTTCAGTATGTTGCTTCAGGCTCTCGGTTTTTTTATTTTGTGTATTATGAGGCTTAGGTTGTTTTTTTTGATTTGCCATTAGTTATGATTTTTGTTTTAAATGGAGACAATGATGAATACATAAACTGCGCCAATAAGTATAAACCAAAAACATGATATAAAAACGGGGAAACGATATCCGATTTATAAGTTTGATATTTTACCTGGGAAAAATTATAAGCATAGGGATTTAAGTTCTACAACGATTAAGATTAAATGGGTAATCTCTTTGATATTTTTGATATACTATAAAGAATTAATTATTTTTCGTTAATCTACTATCATCCATTTACCCTTTTCATCTTTCGCATACTTTAAGCCATTGCTCATTTCAAATATTTCTAAATCATTTTGAATAAAACTTCTCTTTTGATAAACACGTACGTTATTGTTTTCCCGTATCAGATAGTTTATTAATGCACCCAATGTGCCAGGAATGTCGTGTAACCATTGGGGATCTTCTTCTTTTACAAATGCCTGGCTCATAATTTAGATTATTCCCGGTTACGTATTTCTTTTACTATCTGTTTTATAATGTGTGGTTCGATATAGCTTGGCATATCTTCAGGTTGCAGTTCATTAATTCACGCTGATGCTGTTTCATGTGATGAGTTCTCCAAATAGTAGCCAGACATTATTACAATCTCAAATCTTTCTTTTACGTGATAAAAGAGTATTATATATATTGAACTCAATAAGCAAATGAGCAAAATCGGTTAAAAAGTTTGCCTAATTTCTTTTTTGTTGATGCTGAATTCTATCTTCTTTGTTGCTACCTTCATTATGGTTGTCTACGCTTTCTTCTTTGGAATTTTTTGTAACCGGTTTAGCTCCTCCAGTTGAAGATTTTTGTAATTTATTATTATCGCTTCCTGAGTTACTTGTCATTGATTGCGATTGCCCGTTTTTATTACTCTGTTTCATAACTAAATATTTTGATTAATAATAGAGATTAACATAATAATCATGCCATATATCGTATAATTAAATTTTCTCTTCTAATGCTTTAACGATTTGAAGCATCACTCTATTTTGATTTTCCAAGTGCAATAAAATTGCTTCATTTTCAAGTGCTGCCTGCATATTAATTTCTAAGTCCGCTTCGGCTCGAATGTCAGAAGCTTTCGCTTGAATATTTTGGCCTAACATAATAAGCGGCATGAGGAATAACTGAATTACATTCGACATAAACAACCAAAGCACAAAAGCCGGATATGGATCGAACCGTACTTGTTTTGGTGCAAGCATATTCCAACCTAACCAAGAAACCGTCCAGATAAATATTATAAGGAAAAAGCCCATACTGCCAACATTATCAGTAATCCAGACTGCTATTTTGCCCAGTGTTGAAGTCTTCTTTTCTTCAACAGCAATTCTATTTAATATTTGCTTCCGTTTATTTTTAAGTTCATCAATTGATATAATAGAAATATTTTCCATAATGAATGAGGTTGAGTTTAAATAATGAAACTACTTGTACTATGAAATAATTATTCCAAGTTTCAAGGAATGATATTGAGTGTAAATGAGGCTATTAGAGCATTTGAAACGTTACAATTCTCAATATGCTTGGATAAATGGGGAAAATGTTTCTACGGTAGCAAACAATGCGATTAATTGATTATACCGTGCATGTAATTATATTTCTCATTAAAATAATCCTGAATTTCAATCCAATCATCTTCTTTTTTGCAAAGTTCTTTAAACTTATTGATTAAGATTTGAGCCCCTTCAAAGTGGAACGTATTATCACAACTATCAATGATTCGTTTCAGCCAAATTTTGATTTCACCTATATTTTTATCTGTGGGTTTCAAATTATTCATGAATAAAAAATTACGATCTTAGTTATTTCAATTTTTTTATATGGAGCAGTAGAATAAAACAAAAAGATTCGCCCCCAGGAATGAGGGCGATAGTGCTAATTGTTAGCGATTATATAATTAAACTTCTTTAAATCAGTAAGTTATTTCTTAGTAGTATCCATCTTCATTTTAGAAGTATCAGACATCATTTTTGAAGTATCTACTTTTGAAGTGTCGGTCACAGATTTAGAGGTGTCAACAGTTGTAACTTTGGTTGTATCAGTTGTTGTGGTTGACGTTGATGTACCACCACCGCAAGCTGCTAATCCCGCTGCTAAAGCAAAAACAAAAAGTACTTTTTTCATGTTGTGAATTTTTAATATTAATAATTATATTTTATTAATGCTATAATTAAAAAAAAGGTAACCCTTTATTTTAAAGTCTTTTCAGACATTAACATAAATGCATCTTTTCAGGCTAAGATCATTCCTTAAAGAAAAACGAATACCATTCATATATTAAATCACCATGAATCTTTGGCGTACGAAAAATCAGCAGGATATCAAATTTATCAGCTGTTACCATTTGCTTCGCCTGTTTAAAATCACCTGTTTTTTTAAACGCCTGAATGTATTTATGAAAGCTGGCATTAGCAGGTGCAGGAATCATTTCCAAAATTGGACTACTCCATTTCGGTGCATCACTGCCAATAAGATGCTTTACGCTTCTTATCTTTTGGATAGTTTTTTTGTAGGTCATTTTCGTTAGTTTTGGATTAAGAATATGTAGAAATAAAGCTGCCTGCTGAAAATCAATTCAAAGACATATCTACTTTTGAATAAGATAAAGGTTTTTCAATTACGCAAAATTCTAATTCACAAGGCTCTAAATGTATATCTGGCTGTCCTGTCATTAAATTAATTTTAATACCGGGGAAGTTATCAGAAATTTCACATGCCCGATCCCATCCATGTCCATCAGGTAAATTATTATCTAAGAATAAAACATCGGGATGAAAGCTTTTAATCTTATTAAGTCCATCTGCTAGCGAATTCGCAATCACAACTTCGTGATGTTTGATATTTAAATAAGCTTTTAATAAAAAGCATAAGTCAGGTTCATCATCAATAATTAATATTTTTTTCATATTGTTTAGGTTAATAATCTATGTACCTACTAATAGCATGCCTATATAATTGTTCTCATTTAACTTTTAGAATCATAAATTTTGGATGATTTTGCCCGAATATGTGGTATACTGGTATCGGATTCTACGTAAACTTCAGTCTTTTAATGATTGTGTCTAAAAATCTATCCGTAGAATAGTTAAATTAAGTAAAATTACCTATGGGATGGAGATATACTATATCTCAATTTGAGGATGTAACTCCTCAAAATACTGATTATCATAAATTTCGAGTGCATAAACATTACGGCTTTGTATTCGCCCTTAATTTTTAATCTATACTTAAAGAAAATATTCTGCTATGACACATCAAATGAATAGCTTAGCAATGCAAAAAAGGGATTAAATCAGCGGCAATGAGTGGTTTTTTTGTATCGAAAGTCTTACTAAAGCCTTCAGAATAATTATTCGTATTTCTTTTCTCTTACAAAATTTAAAGATATTTAAAGCAAAATAATCCGCAGCAGCGGTATATTATTTTTTATCTGTGATAAATGGTATATCAGTTATATTGTTATCAGGGTTTATTACTTCTAAATTATAAAGTCCGGCAGCTAAATAATTGCTGATATTGATAGTTACCGTTGTATTGCTTACGTTATTGTATTCAATTTGCCTGGTTGCAATTGTCTGTCCATTTGCATTTATTACACGTAAACTATATGTTCCTTCGGGAATATTGTTTAATTGTACATTCAATATTCCGTTCACTACCGGGTTTGGATTTATTGTTATTTCCGTTTCTTCATTAATCATATTTACATTTACTATATTACTGTATTGAAATCCTCCGTTTGTATTGATACTTTTAATGCGATAAAAATTATATCCTTTATAAGAAGAAGAATCTATCCAGGTATATGTTTCATTCGTGCCATTATTACCTGCAGGTTTAAGCGTTCCTATAGTAAAAAAGTTTTTGCCGTCGGCAGATTTTTCCACTTCATAATAGCTTAGGTTAAGTTCATTGGACACTTCCCATTTTACAATAATATTATTGGAATTATTATTTTGCCGCGATGCTTCAATATCAGTAAATGTTACGGGCAATGGCGATGCAGATAACTGTTTAAACACTACCATAAACCTGCCAATGGAATTGGTTGCAGTTGCAGCATCAGGTATACTAAAATTGACATTGGTAGTATCATCCAAATTAATGACTGTGTTGGTATGCAACAATGTATCTACCAGGTAACCAATTAATCCTGGTTGAGCCATATCAGAACCTATTAATTGCAGGCGGTAATTTTTTGTACTTAATCTTGATAAATTATAAAAAACCGAATCGGCAGGCACAACAGGTTGCCTTAATTCAATTGCCAATAACTGGCCATCTCTTTTCAAAGCAATATTTTCTTCCGCAGTGGTAAGTTTAGATGCATCGGAATCATCAACAGCATTGCTGAAAGAAGGATCAAATATTGTCAACACTCCATCATTTAATGAAACAGTGCTATCTGCGTTATAAGCAAATAAATTTGCGCGAAGGCTCGCCCTTTCATTCACACTTGCCGGCCTGAATACAAGATTATTTGCAGATGTTTTATCACTTTCATTTATCGTTAAATTACCAGAGCCTGTAAATTTTACAAAAAATGCTGCGCCCGATTCTACACGTCCAAGAAGCGTATCTATCGGGGTTACAGGAATAGGTGCACAGGAATAATGAGTACCAGTCCATGCCAATGTAACAAAAGCTCCTACACTGTTAGTTCCTGTTAATCCTGCATCCCATTCATAAATAATATCACTCAGCCCGGTTTTTGTTGTAGTGTGAAAATTAAATCCTGAAGCATAAGGATTTCCTATTACTTTATAGCCTGCCGCTGAAGCAGAAGATATTTGCGGCCCGATATTGATCTCTCCTTTAGGATTTAAAGTAGTTGTATCCGCAGGCGTATATTGAGTGCCGATAATATAATTGCGGCTGCCTCTTACAAAAAGCAAATATCCCGGATATGCGTCAACGTTAGTAGCATTGGTATTTGCCGGACATACCCATCCGCTGCCATTATAATAATATATAGATGGATTTGGCTGCGTGCCCGGATCAAAACCAAAAGATGCGCCAGCCGTACCATTGTAAGGGCCGGTTATTAATGTACCATAACCCGGAGAAGGATTTATAATCCCTCCAGTTGTGTTTGATGTATTAACCGCTCCTTCCTGCCAGGCCTGATTAATGGTAGGTACAGGAAGCGCTGTGCTAATTGGAACTGTTGCCAGTCGCCATGATCTGTGTGCCTGGAAGAAACGTTCAATTACAAATCTGCCGGAACCACTATAAGGCAGTGAAACATTTGCAGGGGTAGTAATCGCGCCGATATTTGCAGTATTATATCTGCCGGAAACTATTGTAACATTGCTATTAACTAAATCAAAAATACCTTCGTTTAAGCCCAATTGATTTAAGATAGTTACACTATCTGCCAAAGCGATTTTTGCCGAAGTACTTGTTTTGGAAAGATAGGCATAAGCAAATGTTTCGCCGGTTGATGCCGGAGCTGTTATTGTACCCGATGTTGCATTATCAAATGTAACAGCACGCGGATTAGCGGAATTATAATCAAATACACCACCGGTATTTCTTATCCAGTTTCCCCCTACATAAATATCGCCTGCTGTGGGGCTTGAGGATGTTGCGCCCGTAGCAAGCTGAAGCGTACCCGAAATATTTACATCGCCTGCAACATAAAAATGATGAGCACCGTTATCCATCGTACCCATCTTTAAAGAATCACCGGATTGAATTGTCAATGTTCCGTTTATAGCTCTGTCTGCAATACCACTTGTAGAAGTAGAATCACCAATATTATAAACTGTACCATTATTGATGATAACATTATTTGGAAAGCCGGGCGTTACGCCAATCGTACCAATTCCTGTTGCATCCCATTCAATATTTCTGCTAAAATTACCGCCATCACTAATAATTAAAGTAGAAGTGCTGCCATAAATACAATGACCGGATATATTAGTTGTTCCACCTGATGTTGCGTATAAATAATTATTCCTGTCGGTAATAAATCCGTTACTGGTGCTTGTAGCACCTAATTGATTTAATTGTAAAGTACCATTTATTGTTGTATATGATGTAGGTGCAAAACCCACATTGGTAGTAACGAGTACATTTACATCCGTTACCAATGAACCTCCCGAAGCCGTGTTTACAGAGACAGCAGAAACGCCCGGCCAAAAAGAAGCAGCAGTAATTGCTAATGTACTACCAGTTATCCCAGTAATTGTTCTTACACCATTACTTGCCAGTATACCTGTGTAATAACCAGCTGCATTAGGGCTACCATACATTGTTAATGTCTGTCCATTTAAATCAAGCCCGCCATTTACTAATTGCAATGAATTATTAGTACTGCCATAATCAGGAATCAATATATTAGTACCTGTTGCCAATTGTACATTGCCCGAAGTTTTATTAATATCAATAATTGGAATAGTAAGAGTTCCGCCACCAGTGTAAGTGATGATCTGAGTGCCGGCACCTATGAATTGTAAAGCTCTTCCGCTACCACCGGTATTTGAAGGACAGTTACATGTCGTAACATAATTGAGTACCCCTGTCGCACCAACCGTAAGATTTCCATACATATATAAATCTCCTCCCGTACCATAACCTAAACTCAGGCTACCATTTATTAAAGTATTTCCACCAACAGTTAAAGTAGCATTTCCTGTACTGTTATAATCCATATATAAAGCCGAACCTAAATCTATAGTAAGTCCACCACAAAGTGCAAGATTATTATTACCGCTGGCATTTCCATTTAATCCGGTATTATTACTTATTTCTACATTGCCCGGATAACCGGCGCCACTCGTAATCCCGCTTATCCATTCCACACCTCTCGACATAAGGCCAATACCAGTATTATATTTAAGCAAAGAAGAACATACGTAGGTAGGACTATTCCCTGAAACTGACGAGCCACTATTAAGTAGAAGCATGCCATCTATTACCGGTGCAGTAGAAAAAGCTGTGGTTCCATTTAATGTAAGATTATTAAATGTTGTAGATGAAGATCCTGCAATTGTTCCGGAGCCTAAAAAAGTAATTGTTCCGGAGCCACCCAAACCTGAAGTACCATTATTGATAAATGTAGCTCCCGATGTTAAACTTAATGTTCCGGAAGCGCCAAATGTTAGACCTGAAGATGCATTAATTAAAACCGAACCAGCAGTATTGGCAACAGCACTGTTTACTGTTATGTTGTTTGCAATTGTTATTGCTGCGTTGGCGGTTGGCAATGCACCACCTAACCAGGTACCTCCTGTATTATAATCTGTTGATGCTGCCGTTATATAACCAAGATTAGTAAGTGATGTACTGCTGGTGGCACTGGCTGTTCCATCACTAACATAAACAGTGCCGGCTGTAGCTGAATTAGGTATGGTAAATGTAATGGCGCTGGCTGTTTGTGAAAGAATATTTGCCGCCGAAATGGTCGTTCCTCCAGAACCACCTAATTTGATTATAGTAGCTGATGAAAGATTGGAACCGTTTACAGTAACCGTAGCACCTGCGTAGGTTGTGGTAGATGATCCCGGCAAAGATGAAATACTGGTAATTATAAATTTAGGTACAACTTCCCCGGTACTTAAGATAGCGGCTCCTACACTTCCAAAACTTGAAAAACTAATTTGCGAAAGTTGAGCTGCTGTTAAACCAGATGTATTCGATCCGAAAATTACTTTTCCAGCAGTGCCGCTGGCGCCCGCACTACCGACCCAGCCGGTTATATTTAAAGTGCCCGTCCATGTAGCTGCATTACTCGCGGCAAAAGATAAAGAATGTGAACCCGTACCTAATGCAATAGTCGACGTAGCAGTTAAAGTTAATACTCCTAGAGCATCATTGAAACCTGTGCTTGTACCAGAGCTTAATGTTCCGTTATTAAGGGTTATTGCATTAGCAGGTATTGCATTGGCGATTCCTAAAGCAAGCGTACCTGATGAAATTGTTGTCGTTCCTGAATAAGTATTCACCGCATTTAGCGTTACTGTACCGGAACCCGATTTTATAAGTGAATTGGAAGAAGTTGTTGAGACAGAATTAGCGGCCAATCCATCAGGAATAACATTATTCTCCGTAAAAGAAGCATTGCTTATCCCAAGGGGAAGAGACATATTATTGGTTACATTATCCGGATCTGAGGTGGAAGAAGTGCTGACATAAGCATTCCTGTTTGCACCCCCATCATAATCATTATCGAAATAAACGGCATAGTCTGTTATGGGCGTACTGGTATTTAAAAGTATATCGTATAAATAAGAAGTAGTGGTTCCATCTGATATAGTAACATTCATCCTATCTGGTGCGGTTAGCGTGCAGATAATCGTAAAATTTTTATACGTACCGGAAGTAGTTGATGCCGCTATATTAGCTGAGCCTGTTGAAGCAGCAGCATTGGCCGTGCTACCATTGCTATATTCAGCATACCAATAACCATAAGTTCCATTTCCAGTATAGCCAGGGCCATCCAGGTTAATCGATACTGCGTCGTTATTCAGCCTATCATTCCATACAGACCTGCTGGTGGGGTTGCTTAAAAGAGAAAACCCAAGTTCACCATATACCTGGCAATTAGAAAAAGTAATTGTAAAAACATCGCCTACTTGTAAACTACGGGTTGTGCCACCTGTCACATTACCTGCGGTCTTAAACTGTCGCCAACATAATATCTGGTCAGGTTCGCCGCCGTGAGCATATAAACCAAGTTGATGTGCATTGGCATTAAAAGCGCCGCTGGTACCGGTTACAAAAAAGGGCGTACTGCCTGTGCCATCATAATATGAAGTTTGTTCAACATACGGAACTGTAGTTTGTGCCAACAGTTTTGTTGTGCTGGTAAAAAGAAATAACAGGCTCAACACACAACCGAACCCATAATATAACACAGCATTATCATGAGGATGTTTATCACAAGCTTTGTTTTTAACCGGCAGCGATGTAAAAAATTTCATATAAAACTTCAATTAAAAAATAAATCAAAGAATATTTTCGGATTTAAAGTTTAAAATGGTTCAACGTATCAGGATCACCTCATTAATCTCTTTGTGTTATCATTCCAAAATGTGTAAATTTTACACATTAAAAATCAGGCAAAAAAATAATCCATCACTTCAGACGACTTTTATTTTAAAATAGTTGCCTTCAAAATAAAAACGTCTTTTGACAAATGATGGAAACCAGAAATATTGAATTTTAAAAAAAGTGAATCAGGTTGCGGATTAGCTCAAAAGGCACAAAGTACATCTTATTAAATAAAACACAAAAAAAACGGATTCCATTTTTGAAACTACTTTCTTATTTTGATGTTAACGGTTACGAGGCGGCTAAATACATTTTTATATTATCAGAACATTTTCAGCGTGTTGTAAATCGTTATATAAAAATCCTTTACTTTTTTATTTTACCTTAAACTATTTTTTTTTATTGTGTAAAAATTACACATATTTGTAGTGTATTTATTGTTTTGATCTGTAATAAATATTAAAAAAATCTTTTAAAAAATAATTGCTGCCAACAATGAAAAAAATTATTACGCTTGCATTTCTTTTTGTATCTGTAATTGCACATTCTCAGCTTCTTACATGGTCGCCACAGTTTCCTACGGCTACATCAACTATTAATATAACGATGAATGCTGCCCAGGGTAACCAGGCACTTATGGGGTATTCAGGTAAAGTGTATATGCATCTTGGTGTAATCACCAATCTTAGTACAGGACCTTCTGACTGGCGGTATGTTATTACACCATCATTTAATGTAGCCAATTCATACCAGGCTGGAAATATTGGCACGAACCTTTGGGCGTTCTCTATTAGTCCAAGTGCTTTTAACGTTCCTGCCGGAGAAACCATTTTAGAGGTAGCACTGTTATATAGAACCGTAACCGGTGATACAGTTCAAAGAAATGCTGATGAGGGCGATATGAAGATTCCTATATACGCTGCAGGAAGTAATAATATAATTTTTACAAACCCGGTTTTGGTACCCGAAAATTATCCTATCTCAAATGCACCTATAACTACAACTGTTGGTCAAGCTGTTACCGTGAAGGCGGTTGCATCCACAACTGCAGGTACATTAAATTTATATCTTAATAATAACCTGATTGCCGGCCCTACAACAGGTACTAGCAGTATTAGCGGGAGTGCTGTTGCTACTGCAGCTGGTAGCCAGCAACTTGTTTCGCAGCTTACTGTAAGCGGTGTTAGCTATTATGACACGATCAATTATTATATAACGCCTCCGACTGTCGTTGCCCCTTTACCATCCAGTGTTGTAATCAATAACGTTCCGCATGAAGGCATTAATTACTATAATTGTTCCGATTCTGTAACATTAGTTTTGTATGCACCTAATAAATCGTCATCTGTTGTAATCGGGGATTTTGCAGGCAGCAACTGGTTTCCACAAGCTCAATATCAAATGTACCAGACTCCTGATGGAAATTATTATTGGATAACTATTCATGGACTCACATCAGGCACTCAATATGCTTTTCAATATTTAGTAGATAACTCAATTTATATAGCCGATCCTTATTCTGAAGAAATACTGGACGGCGTTAATGATATATATATCCCAGCTTCCACTTATCCTAACTTAAAACCCTATCCTACCAATTCTAACGTTTCTACCGGAAAAAATGGACTAATAGGTGTGCTGCAAACCTGTGCACCTCAATATACATGGAAAGCAACGAATTTTACTCCGCCCAATAAACAGGATTTAATAATTGAAGAAGTATTGGTTCGCGATTTTGCAACAGTGGATGGCAATGGTAATTTTCAGTTATTGCTCGATTCCTTACATTACTTTAAAAGCCTGGGAATTAACGCTATTGAGTTAATGCCTATTTGTGAATTTAGCGGTAATGATAGCTGGGGATATAATCCTAATTTCTATTGCGCATTGGATAAAGCCTATGGAACAAAAACAATGTATAAAACATTTATAGATTCCTGCCATGCAAATGGCATCGCAATAATCATGGATGTAGTTTATAATCAGGTAGATGACAATGATGTACAGGTACCTGAAGCAAGACTATATTGGGATGCCTCTGCTATTCCATATCCGGGTGGTGGTGCAGGCGCACCAGCTGCCAACAACCCATGGCTTAATCAGGCAGCACCACATCCTTATGGAGATTTTGATGACCTTAATCATGAATCGACTGCTACACAATATTGGGTAGAACGTTCTTTATCTTATTGGTTAACTGAATATCATGTAGATGGATTTCGTTTTGATCTGGCAAAAGGATTTACCCAAAACTGTACCAATGGTGTAGATTTAACATGCCCTAATGGAAATAATTCAAGTAATTCAAGTGTTGAAAATTATGATGCAAGCCGTGTAGCTAATTTAGAAAGATATTATAACTATGTACAAAGTAATCACCCCGGCAGTACAATGCCATATATGATTTTAGAGTTTTTAGGAACCCAAAATGATAATAATCCTAACTCTGAAGAAGCCACTTATGCAAACTACGGCTTTATGCTTTGGAATGATATTGGCAATACATCTGTAAATGGTGCCGATGTAACCTGGTTTCAGCAAAACACAGAAGGTAACAGCACTAATTCCAATCTTTCCAAAGCTGTATATAACAGCAATGAAGAAAGTTTTTCTACACCGGCATCTATAAGTTACACTAATAGCCATGATGATCAACGCATGATGTATAGTACAGAATTCAATGGTGTTAGCGCTAATGTTACGTCTGTTGCAGGTCAGGGCGGAGCTTTACAAAGGCAGGCTGCGGCTGCGGCTATATTGTTCACCATTCCGGGCCCACACATGTTTTATGAATTTGATGAAAGAGGAAATGATACTTCTCAGGTTGCTGATGGAGGCAATACCTCTTATAAAAATCCTCTTTGGCAATACCTTACAACCGATGCAAATGCTGCTGCACGAAGAGCATGTATGAGTAATTATAGCCAATTAATAAATTTACGTTTATCTAATCCAAGCGTTTTCAATAGTACCAATTTTTCTTATGATTTGTATGATGCCACAGGAAATCCTGGTTTGGTAAAACGTTTTCAAATTGGCGATCCTGCAGCAGGCGGTACGCAGGTAACAGTAATTGCAAATTTTTACAATATTGCGGCAACGAGGAGTGTAACTTTTCAAACAACTGGTAATTGGTATAATTATCAAAGCAATGGTACCGGAACCGGCATTAATGGAGCAACAGGAACCACTTTTAATTTAACATCTGCTACTCAAAGTCTGACATTACAGCCCGGCGAATATCACGTATATGTATACCAACCCGATACTACTTATACTTTTATCGGAAACGGAAGCTGGACAACTGCCTCAAACTGGATGTATGGCAGTATTCCGCCGAATCCTTTGGTAACCGGTTCGATTTTTATTGAACCGCAGCCAGGCGGGCAGTGTGTTTTAAACACTTCAACTCCACAAGTAATTTCAGCGGGGGCAAGTATAACAGTTTTACCAAACAAAACGTTAGCAATACCATTAAATCTCGTAATAAAACAATAAAATATTTTTATATAACTATTAAAGCGGCAAACTACAATTGCCGCTTTTTTTATTCACCCGATAATAATTTACAATTGATATTACAAGTCAAAAAAGCGTATCACTGAATAGATTTGTCCTGATTCATTTTGATAAAGTAAAGAAGAAAAGAGTATAAGAAATTTATAAAAAATCAAACTTGTATTAAAAAGATTCAACCAAAAAAGCCGTTCAATTGAACGGCTTACTATTATTTATAATTATCGCTGCATTGTGTTATCAGAAGTTCTTAGTGTTATTTTAACTCCTTTTCAATTACTGCATCATCATCCATAACAATTGTATATCCCCATGAATCAAGTTTAAATAAAGAATTAAGAATATTTTTTTGAGATATCCTTTTCATTACGTCAAATGTATTTTCTGTATTGGCAACAAAAGATGGAAGTTCTTTTATTTTTATTGTATGCTTTCCATTACTAAGATTCAGTAAGACAACTACAAATTTTTTATTCATGTATCGGAGATAAGCATACACATTTTTATCATCGTTTGTTTTTAATCTTATAAATGAAGCATTGGAAGCAAGCGCAGGATGATATTTTCTAAGCAGTAATAATTTTTTATAAAAAGCTGCACGATTAAATTTATTAAATACAATCGTGTCTTTATCAAAAAAACGTATAGCTCTTAAAACAGGCTCTTCCTGGCTGCCGTAGATCAATGGCACATTATTTTTTATAGTTTGCGTAAGCACGGCAAAAGGTGCATGTGTCTTCCCGGGCATCGTTCCATAATCTGCTTTGCTCCAGCTGTTTTCATCATGATTAGATGTAAAATAGAGGTGCAATGCATTTGCAGGATATGCCGTATCAAAACTATTAATAGCACTATCAAGGGATGTTACATTCAGTTCACCTTTTACAATATGTTTCATTGCATTAAATACAGACCATGAATAGGTGGCATCAAAACCATCTTTATTTAAAGAAGGTTTTTCTCCTTCTGCCAGCATAAAAACATTTTTTTGTGCATGCAGTTCTGCAATACATTTTTTTCCAGAATGCATCCGAAACGTCACTTGCATCATCACAACGAAATCCATCAATATTTGTATTTGTAATCCAGAATTTCATTTCTGCAATCATACTATCCGCTAATTCAGGATTAGCATAATTTAATTTGCGCGTATCTGTCCAGTCATAAGCAACAACAAAATTTCCTGCCGAATCTTTTAGATAAAAATCAGGATGTGTTTGCAGCCAATAATGATCAGCACCTGTATGATTTGCAACCCAATCGATGATTACTTTAAAGCCCATTGCATGCGCTTTGTTTACCAGTTCTTTCCAATCACTCAATGTTCCAAATTCAGGATTTACAGCTTCATAATTACTGATAGCATAATAACTTCCAAGGCTTCCTTTTCTATCTTTTTGGCTGATAGGATAAATGGGCATGAACCATAATGTTTGCACCCCCATGTTTTTTATCCGTTGCAAATGTTTTTCAAATGCTTTAAATGTTCCTTCAGCTGTGTATTGCCTTACGTTTACTTCATAGATATTTCCCTGCATTATCCAAGCGGGATGTTTGCCAAGTATAAAATCTGTCTGGCTATATCCGGATTTAAAAAAGAACACCAGCATTATGATTGTTATTAATTTTGATAATTGCATAAATTATTATTTATAAGTAAAATTAAAAACTCATTTTTAAGTAGATAAATCTTTTAGCTTATTTATCCTGTTTTACAGAAGGGTTTATATTCTGTATAAAGAAAGGCTGCCTTTATATGAGGCAGCCCTTTAATCTGATTTTATTAAATTTAATTTTATTGAGTAATAGTAGCTGTGTAATTTAACGGGCTACTAAGGTTTAGTACAATATTATAAGTACCCGTTTGCGTAATCGGAATATTTGCCCCTCCATAACTTAAGCCTGTAAGGCTACCACCCAAACTGCTTTGAGGGCTGTTACCAATGATAGGGAAACCGGCTGCATTCCAATTATCATTTGCCCTGAATTTTATTGAACCACCTGCTGTTAGTGTAACACCATTGATATACCAGTCATTATTATTGGGATCGTACGTTAACTGAGTATCTGTATTCCATCCGCCCGGCGTTGCATCGCCAATAATTGACCATGTGGTAACAATTGCGGACCATGTTAATGTAGAAGTATTAGCAGTCAGATAACAATATGCTCCGTTGGCAGCTCCGGCAGGCCACATCATGTTACCACCAGATGCACTTAAAGTACCGCTTGTACCACTGCCACCATCACCATAGTTTGTACCATTAAAGGATGGCTGAGTAGTAATTTTAAACAGATCAGTTCCACCTGCAGGAACATAAACATAGCCTTCATAAGCATTTACATTTGGCACAGTTGAAGCAAGTTCAGGTGCAGCCGCGGGATTCCATCCTTCATAGTCGCCAGGCACATACAAATAAAAGAATGGAAGAAAAGTGGTTACATTAATTTTTATTGTATCAGAAAACACAGAAGGTTTTGTATAATTATCGCCTAAATAACCAACTATCCTGAATTCAAGATTACCACTTCCCCCTGCACTTATCCCTGCTGCGATAGCATCAAGATTGAGGCTATCTCCCACTATGCCGCCATATAAAGAAGTCCCGAATTCGATAAGCTGCGGGCTGGCAAATTTGCCACCGACAGTATCAAATTGTAAAGCATAGGTTGTAGTATCTGTTCCGTATTCAGCACCTGTCCAGTTAAAAGTAACAACAGTATCTGCACTATTATTAACCGACAATGTTAAAGCATTGGTAGAAGATTGGGTAAGCACAATTGGAGTGATATACGGAGCTGCCGTTATTGCTATCACATTTGACCTGTACTGTTCGTTATTATTAGCATAAGAAGAGGTCACCCTTACATTCAAAGTAGACGGCACACCTATCGCTAATCCAAACTGAGCTAGTATAGTGTTTAACTGGTTACCGGTAAGAGATGTATCTAAAGCTCCGTTCTCCACTAAGGTAAATTCATGAGTAAAATTTGCTGATGTATCAAACTCTAAAACAAATTTTTGAGTTGCTGAATCTGTTGCATACATCGGGTTCGTCCAAGAAAATTTTACTACATTAGTATTTGAGTCTGAAAGCTGTGTTACCACCGTACTGGCTGAGCTTGATAACACAGATGGTGTACCGTTTTTAAAGTTTGGCACTACATCAGGTTTATCACATGCTGTCAGAAAACCTGCAATACATATAATACCAAGAATAATTTTAATTAAGTATTTCATACTTTATTTTTTTATGATTTGTATCGAAAAAGAAGAAGCCATCCGATTGAATTTTTTATTTATTGAAGGGTTTCTGTATATGTACCTGTTTGAAAATTTAAATCGATTTTATATGTACCTGGAGCTACTGGTCCTGGAAAATTTGTACCACTTCCGTCTACTCCATTTAGATTATATATTCCTGTTGAACTATAAATACTTGTCAAATTAGCACCTGGTACACCATATTGCCCATCCCATGTTCCATTCTTGTTCGTTACACTGAACTGATTAGAGGATTGAGTTGGATCGCCACCAGATAAAGTAACAACAATCGAAAAATCAGTAGCACTATTTCTCGTAAATTGTTGATTAGCTGGAACAGAATTACTCCAACCACCTAATAAAGGATCACCTCCAACTATGAAAAGTGTACCCGTTGGAGGAAGCTGAACTTTGGTTACAGGGAACGGCATAACTGTATAGTTAAACACGTTTGAATACAATGCAGCACCATTTGTCCCTAAATAAGATTCCACTCGTATTTGTATTGTGTGAAAAGTATCCACACTAAGAGGCATAGCATTTAAAATGGCATTCAATTGTCCAACTGAAAACGTTTGGTTTAAAGAAGAAACAATCGTAACATTTTGCAACAGTGAACTTCCAAAATTTGCACCCAAAGTATCTACCTGGATAGCATAATTTACGTTTAAAGAACTAGGTCCGTTACTCAATTGATAATTAGGGTTTGTCCACGAAAGTGCCAACGCCTGTGTGGTTGTATCTTGTGTATTAAAAACTATTGTATCACCAGTTGCAACACTGGAAGTTAATACCGGTGCGGTGCCACCTTCATACGTTATTACATTTTCTTCTTTTTTACATGACCAGAAAACCACAATCAGTATAAAAAAAGGAAATATTATTTTTATTTTTTTCATAACTAAATTTTTAAAATTATTTATTTACGTTGATCAATAAAGGATTAGTTATATCCCGGATTTTGAACTAACGTTGGATTTGAATTTAATTCTGTTTGCGGAATAGGATACAGGTTATAATGAGTATCAACAGACGTTCCACTCGCATCACCACCTTTCCATGGCCACAGGTAAGTACCGGTTGTAAATAAGCCAAAACGAATAAGATCTGTCCTCCTAGTTGCTTCCCAATATAATTCTCGGCCTCGTTCGTTCAATATATCCTGTAAAGAAGGAGTTGTAGAAAAATTGCCATTTGTATTTCCATATCCCCTTTGACGGATTTGGTTAAAATAAGTTAACGCATTAGCCGAGCTTCCGCCTGAGCCGCCTCTTAAAACAGATTCGGCATACATTAACAATACATCCGCATAACGGAACATAGGATAATCAGTAGAAACATAATCAAGTGTAGGATAAGGACGAACTCCGGTTGAAGATACATTTCTAAATTTAGTAACCCCATAGCCGTAAGTAAAAACAGTAGTAGCCGGGCTAACTGCCGGAATAGCTAAGGTTTGTCCGTCTGTCCAGAACATAGCCCGCTTATCATTTGTCGTATCAAATAAACTTACAAAAGCGCTGGTAGTGGTTATGCCTGCCCATCCTCCATTTATACCAAAAACGCTATCTGGCATAGTGCCCCCGACTTCGGCATGAATAATAAAGTTTGTACAGCCATAACTTTGAGTGGTTGCTCCATTCATCCTGATAGGGAAAATAATTTCAGATGCAGAGGTTGTGTGGCTATCGGGTAAAAATATATCCGCATAACTACTATCACCGTTAGCTGTTGATAATGAATACACCCCCGAATTAATTACTTTATTGCAGTAAGTAATACAATCTGTGGATCTGTCAACCCCTGTATAAACTTTTGCATTTAAATATAACTTGGCCAGCAAAGTCCATACTGCAGCTTCATCCGCCCTGCCATATTCACTTTGGCCAGGCGCTGATAATAAATTGTTGTTGGATAAATCCAATAACTCGGATTCTATATAATTAAATAAAGTATCACGAAGAACTTGTTTAGGCAAAAAAGAACCAGGTAAGTCTGCCTCTGTAATCAAAGGCACACTTCCATAAAGGTCTAAAGCGTGATAATAAGTTAATGCCCTTAAAAACCTGGCCTCATTACGCCCATACGAAATATTAGTAACATCACTGGCAGAAAAACCTTTAGATGCTAAAATGCTGCTTGCAGATTGACGGATAAATTCATTGGCAATAGCTACTTCAAAATAAATCCTGTCATACATCCCTGTTAAAACGGTACTGTTACTGCTTGTCCATCCGAAAACATGATACTGAAATTCTTCAGCTCCTGGCTGATTATTCCAGTGATTAACAGCTTCATCTGTCGGATATTCCTGCATTGACCAATAACTACGAACATAATCTGAAGATCCTTCATCAACGGTAGCAGCAGAAAGATCAGGTTCTCCTGCAGGACCTTCCTGCCCTGTTACAGCAAAGCCTGCATATACTTTCGCAAGCCCTTCTATATATGAAGTAGGGGTATTATACACAGTTGAGGCAACAGCACCCGTAAGAGGGTTTATATTTAAATCTTTTGTGCAAGCTCCTAACATTAAAGCAGGAATTGCAAATAAAAATATTCTTTTTATGTATTTCATACGTTTAAGTATAATAGTTTAAATAATTAATTAATATCCAATTGCTACACCCAGTGAAAAAGTACGTGGAATAGGATATAAGTTATTGTCAATACCAGAACCTCCCGGAGATTCGGGATCTAAACCTGTATATTTTGTAATGGTAAATACATTCTGTATTGCCGCTGATAGCCGTACCCAGACTTTTTTGTCAATCACTTTACCCAGGTCATATCCAAAATGCAGGTTATCCATCTTTAAGAAAGAAGCATTCTCCAAAAAATAATTAGATAAATATTGACCACTCACAAAATTATCTTTTAATACAGCGGTTGTAGTATTGGAAAGAAACCCTGTACCATTTGCCATGCCACCATAGTATGAATTGGATGCATTATTATTATATACATAATTTTCCAATTCCGCCCTTAAAGTAAAGCCCATGCTTAGATGTTTATATGCAAAATCTGTACTAAAGCCCATGAAAATTTTAGGTGTGGCAGTTTTGAAGTATTGTAAAGCGGGCGAACCATCACGGCCGTAATCTGCATATACACCTTCTAAAGGCAAGCCATTAGCGCCATATACTTGTTTATATAAATAAAACTCCTGCGGGTCGTAACCAACCTGATAAACCTGTACTGTTCCGCCTGTTCCGCCTGCAATACCACCATGTGTTACGAGTGTAAAAGAAGAAGAGTCCCCTGGTACAGAAAGGTTAGTAATTTTGGCGGTAGAATAAGTGAAATTAAATTCTGCATTCCATGTAAAATCTTTTGTTTGTACTGGGATGGCATTAATAGAAAACTCAACCCCTTTGTCTTCCATATTTCCGATATTGGTAATAAGCTGATTGCTAAAATTAGTACCTACAGGTACGTTAATTAAAGCTACTAAATTGCTGGTTTTTTTTATCATACAAATCTACGGCTCCATTCAAGCGGTTATTAAAAAACCCATAGTCCAATCCTATATTGTAAGTTGCCTGTTGTTCCCACTTAATATTATAATCGTAACCACTAGGTCTCCATGTTTGGTAAGAAGTATTTCCAAACCAATATTGTGCAGTGGTAGTACTTAAAGTATAACTGGCCTGGTATGGATAATAAGGAAGAAAGTTTACGTTGGTACTATTAGTAGTAAGATCCTGGTTTCCTGTTACACCATAACCCAACCTGAGTTTAAGTGTTGAAAAAGTACGACTGTCTTTAAGAAAATTTTCCTGTTTTAAGCTCCATGCCAAGGCTATTGAAGGGAATATACCCTGACGATTATCCGGGTTAAACCTCGAAGATTCATCATCACGAAGTGTAGCTGTAATAAAGTATTTACCTGCATAATTATAATTCATCCTTCCCCAAAAAGAAAGTATTCTTAAATCTGTTGAGTCAGAAGGATTAGATGTAAGAGCAACTGTTTTAAGCAAATTAGAATCGTTAGAGGCAGGCGCATAGTTAAAAATATCCTGGTAGGAATAACCACCTGTGATATCAAAATGGCTATTAATATTTTTTAAATCTTTACCATAGTATAAATATAGATCTAACACCTTATTACCAATTTGTTGCGTATAAGCCCTTGTATCGCCCTTGGTATAATACGACAATGCTCCTGTAGAATCCTGGTAAACCGTACCATTACTTCGGCTAACATCATAACCAGCATTAACATTTGCCCTTAACCCTTTAATAAAAGGAACGCTGTAATCTAATTGAATATTACCGATACTACGTTTTACGGTACTCAGATCTTGTTTTTCATTTAACAGCGCAACCGGGTTTCTGGAAGCAAGGGTTAGCGGAACTCCTGCTCCTAACCACTCCCAATAACCATCATATTGGCTATTGCCACTATATACCGGTTGTGTTGGGTCAAAAGCAGCTGCAGCACCTATAGCGCTTGTGTTAGCAAACCTGTTTTTGGTTATAGCACCTGTTACATTAAGATCTACCTTTAAAGTATTATTAAAGAAAGTTGGGTTTAAATTAAGTGTACCGTTTCCCCGATTCATATAGCCGGTCTTTAATATCCCATCATCTCCGGAATAACCAAGTGACAAGCGATATGGCAACCATTTAATACCTCCGTTAAAAGATAAATTATTGGTAGTAGATAATGCATTTTGGTATATCTGTTTTTGCCAGTCTGTATTAGCGTTGCCCAAAAGACTAACATAACCAGGCTGGTATTTACGGATCGCTTGTTTAAATTGAGCTGTATCCAGCACTTTTACATATCCTTCAGGAGTTTGTAATGATAAAAGAGTACTGAAATTCAAATGAAATTCTTTCGCTCTTCTTCCTTTTTTAGTAGTAATAATAATAACGCCGTTAGAAGCCCTTGAACCATATATAGCAGAAGCAGATGCATCTTTTAAAATGCTAAAGGATTCAATATCGTCGGGGTTAACCAAATCCAGCGGATTGGCAGCGCCATTTATTGTTTGGTTGTCTAATGGTACCCCATCAATTACAATCAAAGGATCGTTACTTGCATTTATTGAAGCGCCATTACGGATACGTATTGTGCTACCAGAACCTGGCGCACCACCGTTAGAAGTAATTAGCACACCGGCTACTTTACCCTGTATCAATTGCTCAGGAGTAGTGATTGCCCCCTGATTAAAATCTTTTGCACTTACTGTTGCAACAGAACCAGTAAGGTCTTTTTTCCTCACAGTGCCATAACCAATTACCACTACTTCAGATCCGGTAATACTTGTTGATCTTAAACCTGCACTTATATTGCCGGTGCCGATAGCTACCTGCTGTGCATCATAACCGGTAAAAGAAATAACCAATGTTTTAGCATTTGCCGGCACATTATTAATTTTAAAAGTCCCATCAGGCCCTGTTTCAGTAGCAAGCTGTGTTCCCTTTACTGCAACTGTGGCATTTGCCAACGGGCTACCATCTTTTGAATCGGTTACTTTTCCCGTAACCGTCCTGTTTTGGGCAAAGGCAGACATACATGACATTGCCAGCAAAACAATCATCATTACAAGCAGTCGTTTTAGAGTCATAAATTTCAAGTTTACGCGTTTGATAAGTAAAAAAATTTAATTGGGTTCTTTTTAATTAAGCTGATATTTCTAATAAAGCTTTCTTTCTCATACTGCTGCACCCCATCCCATGTAAACTTTACATATCCGGCATCGTTTACAGTGATGCAACGTTTGTTTGTATCGACAGTATGATTATAATTAATATTTGATTGATAATTTCTGCGAAGGCGTATCCACGTTATAAAATTGCGGACATTAAAAATAAGGATAATTCTTTTTTGTAAAAATGCAAGCAAAACCATTACCAGTAAAGACTTTACCGGTACAAGCAACAGTATTAGCAAAAAGATATTCAGTTCTCTCATATTTGCAAAGCATATCGTTGTTATTTAATCAGGACAATAAAAAAATAACGAACGCTGTATCAGGCATTAAAAAAAAATACAATTTATCAATCGGTTGTAAAGTTGTGTATTTTTTACACAATAACAAAAAAAATTATTTTTTTGTTAAAAATAATTTTGAAACTAATTATGAGTTATTTATTCAGACACGAAAAAGCCGAAACATTAATTAATGTTTCGGCTTTAAAATTTATTCATTGCATTTTATTATCGCCGGTAGTAATTTCTTCGGGCATCAATAATTGCCTGATCCCTGTCGTGTTTTAGCTGGCGAACTTCATGTCTTCTTTCTTTGCCTGGCAAACTCTTATCATGCCGTACAGCCCATATTCTTTCCTGATAGTCATTTTTTATATCCTCAATTTTTAAATCAAGTTTGGTTGGTCTTGCCGGATAACCATAGTATGGATAAGGATAACCAAAGCCAATGCCATAAGGATAATACGGATAATAAGGGCCATAATATCCACCACCTGCAACTACTACATGCGAATGATAGTAACCATGCTGCGCAGATGCTCCCATCGCCATTGTTAATGAGAGCATTATTATTAATAGCTTTTTCATAATCATGCGTTTTACATAATATTAAACACAAAAAATATACAGAAGTTTATTGCAAAAAGATCAATAACGTTTGTATAACAGTTATTAATTGATGGTGTTAAAATTTTATTACCCGTAAAAACGAATAATTTAATTTCAGGCAAACACAAATTTCTTTTGAAGAAAATAATTGTACGTTAACCCAAGCAATGCCGAGACAATAGTTTTAGAGATAATATAATTAACCGCGAAGTAATTAGTA
>Ga0206833_1012_pt1 | contig 50488 bp, 42 predicted proteins | sample Alteio_BWOrgCont_32_FD_152891 | JGI IMG/M metagenome (GOLD analysis project Ga0206833, IMG submission 152891) | Enriched cells from forest soil in Barre Woods Harvard Forest LTER site, Petersham, Massachusetts, United States -... | ecosystem: Environmental > Terrestrial > Soil > Temperate forest >... | reverse complement strand
CTGGATTTTTGAGGTTTTTAGACGGGATGAACAGGATTTGCAGGATGGGATTTGCTGAATTCAGGATACTCAGGAAACACGGCGCTTAAAATTATGCATGATTTCTTCAAGTGCCCTAATCGCCGGGGGCATCAAAATGGCTGTCGAGCAGGGCGAGATAAGACCTGGCATCCGCCAGGTAGGTGCCGGGGGTTTTACCCTCTAGCGGAATTGCTGCGCAGCGTAGGGAGACGACAAAAGCGGTGAGCTTTTCAATGGGATAGATATTTTCGGAGAAACCTCTGTCTCTCTGGTCTCTCAATTCAGCGAGCATGACGTCGCAAATCGCCCTAGCGGCGGCATAAAGCTTTAACGACTCGATTTGGCCGGGCTGAACCAGCCGCATATAAGATGGCGGCCAAGGCCTCTCGCTCACGCGTGTATTTCATGGTGCTTGGTTTTGAGAGCTCGCCCCGCTCACATACTACCTCACTCTTGCCTTCTTTTGAATCGGCGGTGTGTTGCTCGGGATTGTGCCGGCGGGATATGGTGAAGGATTATTCGTGGTCGCGATTGAAGCCGATGCGACGGCGGGGTTTTTCGGGGGGCGGTTCCAGAAGCGGTTGTGTTGCAGCAGAGTCTTATCAATCTCGGCCAGCCGTTTGAGGATAGCTGCGTTCGTGGCGAGTTGTTCGCGCATCTGTATGAAGGCGCGGACCACAAAGATGCTCATTGCCACAGCCTCGGGGCCGTTCAAAATCGTCGCGGCCATAATGGCGCCATGTTCGGTAAAGGCGGTTGGGCGGTAGGCGGCTCCGCGGTGGCGTTTGGAACTGGTCACAAATTGTGACCAGTTCGGCACAACAGATTCGTTTTGAGGAACTTCCAAACTTGAGGTCGCGATTTGCGACTTCAAGCTGCTCCACTCACGGACGGTCAACTGGAACATGAAATCTTGCGGGAATCGGTCACCATTGCGCTTCACCGCCTGGTTGAAGGCTTTCGTCTGCACGCCATAAAGCTCCGCCAAGTCGGCATCGAGAATGACTCTCTGGCCGCGCAAAGTCAGGATGAGTGATTCAATGGGCTTCCTGGGTTTCATATTGGCTGATGTTCGGAGAAAGGTCCAGGCGAGCGTGGCAGAACTCCGCGGGAGGCCAAGGTGCGAGGGTTAACGAAAGATTCCTCTCCTGACGAGCCCGATATGGGCGATTTTTGGCCGGAAAGAAGCCTGCCAGAGTTCGAGAGGGCGGTGCACGGAAATCATGGCATTGCATTCCCCTCGCCCATTCGTAAGGTCAATGGCGCACATTATCGCATCCATGGTCCGTCCCGCTCTTTTTCTTATCGTGCTGCTTTCATTGGTCCAAGCCCGCGCCCAGACGCCGGAGGCATCGCCCCCGGCTGCGCCGGTGGTCTCCGCGACGGCGGCGCCTGCTCCCGATCTGGCCACGCAACCGGCGACGCCGGTGGTGACGGGGACTGTGCCGGTGCGGATCACTTATTCGCACGTGAATGTGGACGGGCCGTATATCGCGATGACGTTTGACGACGGGCCGAGCGGACCGAATACGCCGCGGCTGCTGGACCTGGCGGCGAAGAAGCACATCAAGCTGACGTTTTTTCTTATTGGCCAAAATGCGCAGCACTACCCGGACCTGGTGCGGCGGGAATTGGCGGAGGGGCACGAAGTGGGCAATCACTCGTGGACGCATCCGGTGCTCTCGAAAATGAGCAACGACGCGATACGGGCGGAATTGCAAAAGACGCAGGACGCGATCGTGGCGGCGACGGGGTACAGGCCGACGCTGATGCGTCCGCCGTATGGCGCGCTGCTGCCGAAGCAGCGGCTGTGGGTTTCGCAGGAATTTGGATTCAAGATCATCCTATGGGATGTGGATCCGCTGGATTGGAAGCGCCCGGGACCGTCGGTGGTGGCGGCGCGGATCATCGCGGCGGTGCGGCCGGGCTCGATTATTCTTTCGCACGATATTCATTCGCAGACGGTGGATGCGATGCCGGAAGTTTTCGATACGCTGCTGGCGAAGGGATACAAGTTCGTGACCGTGTCCGAGCTGATCGCGATGGACAAGGGGCCGGTGAAGAAGAAGACGGCGGCAGCGGCAAGCGCGACGCCGGCGACAAACCTGGCGACTGCGCCGGCGCAGTAGGACGAGATGGAAAATTCGAAATTCGATCCGGCTTCGCCAAGCTCCGCCGGGACAAGAATTCGAAATTCGAAAGGTTTGGCGCGCGGCGTAACGGCCTTACAGGCCTTGTCGCAAATTGCATGGATACCCGGGGCTCCGCTCGCGTTGCTCGCTTCACCCCGGGCTGGTACATCGCGGGCTTTCAGCCCTGAAGATTTTTGCATTTCGAGATTTTCCGATGATCGGTGACGAGTACCTCCAGACGCGGGCGCAGCTTGGGACGGCGCTGTATGCGCTGACGTCGCTGGCGCACGAGCTTCAGGCAAGCCCGGAGAACATCGAGACGCTGCGCGGGCTGAGCGCGAGCCTGCGGGAGCCGTTTCTTTTTGTGGTCATGGGCGAGGTGAAGGCGGGGAAATCGACGGTGCTGAATGCGCTGTTCGGGCGGGACTTTTGCAGGGCGGACGTGCTGCCGGCGACAGACCGGATTTATTTGTTCAAGTACGCGGGGGAATTGAAGGATGTGCCGATCAACGAGCACCTGACGGAGTGCTACAGGCCGAACGTGTTCCTGCGCGACTTCAACATCGTCGATACGCCCGGCACCAATACGATCGTGGCGGAGCACCAGCGAATCGCGGAGGAATTCGTGCCGATGGCGGACCTGGTGATTTTTGTTTTTTCGGTGACCAATCCGTGGACGGCGTCGGCGTGGGAGTTTCTCAACCTCATTCATAACAAGTGGAAAAAGAAGGTGCTGCTGATCCTGCAGCAGGCGGATCTGAGGAACCCGGAGGAGGTTGCGGCGGTGAAGACGCACCTGGAGCAGACGGCGCGGGAGAAGCTGGGGGCGAGCCCGCCGATTTTCGCGGTTTCCGCGAAGCTGGCATTCCAGGCGAAGACGGGCGACCCGGCGCAGCGCGAGACGCTCATGGCACAAAGTCATTTCGGCGAGCTGGAGGATTATATTTCGCAAACGATCGCCGGCGGAGAATCGGGCGCGGGAAAGCTGCGGTCCGTGTGCCAGAGCGCACAGGTGATCGTTCGCGAATTGGCGGAGAAGGCGAAGGGGGCGTTTGCGACGATCCAAAAAGACGACGAACGCATCCGGCAACTGGCAGGAATCCTCGAGGAGCGGAAGGAGCAATCGCTGCGGCAGGTGGGCGGGGTGCTGTGGTCGCTGGCGCAGAATTTTGAGCGGACGCAAAAGAAGAGCGAGGAACTGCTGGCGGAGCGGCTATCGTGGGGGCGGACGTTCCAACTGATGTTCCGGAAGCAGAAGTGGCACACGGACTTCCAGGAAAGCATCGACCAGCAATTGCGCGACACGCTAAAGCGGCAGATCGCCAATTCCATCGAGCTGCTGGAGACGGACCTGAAAGCGGTGTGGCAACACCTGCACGAAAGCATCCAGAAGACGTTCGCGGCGGAGGTGCCGGCGCCGCCCGCGCCGCCGGATTTCATCAACGAGCGGGACCAATTGCTGAAGCGGATCGAGCTGACGCTGATCGAGCGGATGTCCGGGAAGGCCATCGAGGACCAGATGACACGGATGTTCAACGACGCGGCGTCGTGGATGCGGCTGCCGGCGGGAATCGCGGCTGTGGGCGGGGCGGCGACCATCGCGGCGGCGCTGGCGCATGTGGCGATCATTGGGATCACGGGGGGCGTTGCGGCGATCGCGGCGCTGTCGGGGGCGGCGATTGCGGTGTTCAAGCGGAACCAGATCCTTACTGAGTTTCGGAAACAGATGGCGGAGAAGCGCGAGGAGATTCTAGGGCCGGTCGAGGATCATTTGCGGCACGCGATCGGGCTGTTTTACCAGGAGCTAGGAGCGACATTCCAACCGCTGCAGGCGTTCTGTGTGGCGCAACGGAAGGTTTATGAGCCGATGCTGATGCGGTTGAAGCAACTGGAGGAGACGTTCGGGAAGCTGGCGTCGGAGCTGGCTCCGGCTTCGTCCGCCTGAGGCGGGCTACGCCGGGGCAAGGCCAGCGGTCATAGAGGGGCGCCGGTCTTGTAGATTTTGAATAGCGCGGCGTCGTCGGGGCCGAGCTGGACGGTGATGGTATTGGAAGCCTGGGACAGAGCGCCGCTCCAGAGTTCCTTCACGTCCAGCGGACCATTTGGGATGAGGCCGATCCGTTTCAGGCTTACATTGTAAGTCGCGCGTTTCGCGGAGTAATTGAAAGCCGCCAGGTAACAACAGTCCTTGCCATCGGATACAAATAAGTGCGCGGCGTCCTGATTCGTGTTGCCTTCGACCGGGCGGAATGACTTGCCAATCCTTGCAACGTCGTCAATTTCCTCATTCGTCAGATATTTCTCGGCCCGCTTTTTTCCCTTTGCATCACCCGCGGCGCTCAAGTCGTCGCCGGAGATGAAGTTACCGGTGATAACCGCGGATGTTACTCGCGCGCGGTTCTCGCCGTCACTGAAGCCATCCAGGACCACGTGGTCCGGATCATTGAAATCGTAAACGCCATCAAGCCACCAGCCATAAGTCAACGAGTTGAGCATATATTGCACCTCGTGCATTGCGCCGAAGGTATCGCATGCGATTCTTCGTGAATTGGCGTATTGGGAGGGAAACAAGGGGGAGATAGATAGGTTCAGGTAGATATCCGGGCCCGCGGCGTCGGAAAGGTATTTCATGCCTTCATTGTAGGCCTGAATGCCGGTGGTTACGCGCGGATCGTAATGCCTGTCGCCCTCGAGGGCGCCGTGCGTCATGAAATCGACCTTGATATAATGAAAGCCTAGCCGCTTGAAGCGGTCGAGGTAAGCCTGAATTCTTCTTTGCGTGCCGGGATGGGTTGGGTCCAGAGCGACGCCATTGTCCAATATCTGCTTGTTGCCATTGGCGTATAAATAGATGTCCTTGTATCTATAATTCGTGTCTGCCACCCGGCCATTGTCATGGGGGCTCCACGCGGTAAATGGAGTAAAATAAATACCGGCTTCCTGATTGTTCTGGTGACAATGATCGACAAATTCCCTCAATGCTTCGTCGGTCAGATTTTCACCATAGGCATCCAGGCCGATATAGTCGGTGTTGCCGTTCTCGAAATGATCCGGCTGGAGGTTATTCGCGAAGAAATCCGAAACCTGGACAGCCTTATCGCCGGTGAGATGATTCTTGAGGCTGCCCCAACTGTTCGAGCCGAACGGGACGCCTTTGGTCCACGGGCGGGCGGGCGCAATGGCGGCATTGGCCCGCGCGTAGGCTTCGAGGCCGGAGCGCCAGTCGTAAAAGTAACCGACGAAAATAGCGGGCGACTTGATGGCGGGCCCGCTGATCGAGCCATGAGGCAGGACGTCGCGCGTATCCGGAGAAGTGATGCCGCCGAAAGCTTCGACACTCGCGAGGGAGTCGGGAGTGGTTGTGGACCGGATTCCGGTCTTCCATGTGTCGTGCTCGACGGAACCTATTACCAAGCCGCTTCTGCTGGAATCGTTGTAGAAGGCGGAAACTTCGTAACTGGTGACATCGGATCCAAAAGGAGAAGCTTCGTATCTTATCCACTTATCGTTATCGAACGGGACTTTAAGCGCGCGATTGTCTCCCGGCGGGAATTGGACGGGCGATTGAAAGACGAGCGGGGCCATGTAATTCGAGGTTGCGCCCGGTTGCCTGGAGATCGTTACGTCGGTAATGAAGTAATCGGTATTCTGATAAAGGCGAAAGCTCTGGATCATTCTGTCTGCCGGGCCATTGGCGGACTCGACGAGATACTCGACGCCGGCGCCTATGCGGTCCCGAATGGGGCGCTGCGAGACCGTATGGGTCTTGTAATCCATGCTCGTGACGGCTTCGGGCAGCTTCACCCGAGCGAATGCGTTGGAGACGATGAGATTGCCCCTCCAATAAAAATCGGCAGTGCCACGGGCGGGATTGTAGACGATGCGCCAGTTTCCTTCCGTCATCGTGACGGCGGGTGGCGGCGGAGCCCCTGCGCGGGCTGGGCAATCGAAAAAGCGTATGCAAAACAGAGAGGCAAGAAGCACTCCCATGAAGCCGGCCGCACCGCGAAATCTGAAACTTGCGCCCATCTGGAAAAAAATGGAGATTAGCACGCGCCCGGCGAATGCCTAATCCCAAATCCCCTCTAATTCATCTTAGCATGCGGCATTGCCTGAGAGCGCTTTGGATCGCCCTCAGCGTTGTGGGAGCATCGTGGGCGTGCGCCAGTGGCGCGGACAATGGGGTGGCGCAAAAGCCGCTAATGGGCTGGAGCAGCTGGAGCGCGTTGCGGGGGCCGGGCAATGAAGCCCGGATCAAGGGGGAGGCGGACGTGATGGCGGAGAAGCTGGAGCCGTTTGGGTACACTTACATCAACCTCGACTCGGGATGGGACCGGGGCTACGACGCGAATGGGCGGCCGGAGACGGACAAAAGCAGATTTCCGGGAGGCATGGAGGGGCTGGCGGCTTATTTGCACAGCAAGGGATTGAAGCTGGGTATTTATTTGATGCCGGGGCTTCCGGACGCGGTGTTTCAAGCGAATCCGACCATCCTGGGAACGCCGGTGAAAATCCGGGATATCGTGGACCCGAACCGCACGGGCGATACGCTGGGCAGGAATCATGCGATCGATTATACGAAGCCGGGGGCGGCGGAATATATTCAGAGTTGTGTGGATTTATTCGCCTCGTGGGGGGTTGATTATATGAAGATGGATTTCGTCGGTCCGGGCGGGGGCAAGGTGGCGTCGGATAACCGAGAGGATATCAAGGCGTGGATGACGGCGATCAAGAAGAATGGGCGTCCCATCTGGCTGGAGTTATCCAACTCTCTGAAACTGGAATACGTCGATACCTGGAAGGCTTATGCGAATGGCTGGCGGATCGAAGGCGATGTCGAGGGTTATCACACGAATTTTCTTACCAATTGGGCCAAGGTTTCCAAGCGATTTGACGACGCGGTGAAATGGGCCGGGCAAGGCGGGCCCGGCGGATGGAATGACATGGATTCCGTGGAAGTCGGGGCCGGGGAAAAGGATGGGTTGACGGAGAATGAGCGTTACTCGGTGTTCACGCTTTGGTCGATCTGCTGTTCGCCGATCATCCTGGGTCCGGATCTTGCGCAACTGGACGACGGGGACTTGAAGATTATCACCAATCCGGAGGTCATTGCGGTCCACCAGGCGGGGCGGCCGGCGACGCCGATCGTGAGCCAGGGCGACGGGCGGGTTTGGGAGATTCAAAATCCCGACGGCACAAGCTATGTGGCATTTTTCAACCTTGGCGCGAGCGCCGAGACCATCACAGTCACCCCCGCCCAGATTCACATGACTGGAACCATGATGGTTCACGATTTATGGAGCAAATCGGACCTCGGCACCGTCACCAATGGCATTCAGGTGCCGCTCGACTCCCATGCGTGCAGACTATTAAAACTAACTCCGTACCATCCAATATGATCCCTCCCACTTATCCCATTCAACGATTTGGAAAACTAATGCTCGCCGCCGCAATGCTCGCTTGCGCGCAAAGGGGCGCGCATGGCCAGACGACGCCGCCGCCCGATGTTCCCGAGACCGATCAGGCATTAACCGCGACGGATTCGTCAGCCGCGGGCCGGATGGCGTGGTGGACGGACGCGCGGTTTGGGATGTTCATTCACTGGGGACTGTATTCGCAGGACGGCTGCTTCTACAAGGGGAAGAGCGGTGGGAGCGAGCATATGATGCAGCGGCTGAAGATCCCGCTGGCCGATTACGCGAAAATCGCGGATGTGTTCAATCCGACGCAGTTCAATGCGGACCAAATCGTGGGCATCGCGAAGAACGCCGGGATGAAGTACATCGTTTTTACGAGCAAGCACCACGATGGATTCGCGATGTATGACAGCCAGTCGAGCAGTTACAACATTGTCAATCTGACTCCCTTCAAGCGCGATCCGATCAAGGAACTGGCGGAGGCCTGCCAGAAGCAGGGATTAAAGATGGGGGTATATTACTCGCTGGGGCGCGACTGGCAGGACCCGGATTGCCCGACCAAGAATGGTTACCGGAGCAATACATGGGATTATCCGGATGAGAGCAAGAAGGTGTTTGCGAAATACTTCGAGCGAAAGGTCAAGCCGCAGGTGACCGAGTTACTCAGTAATTACGGACCGATTGGAGTCATCTGGTTCGATACGCCGGAGGAAATCTCGAAGCCAGAAAGCAAGGAGCTGGTGGAATTGATTCATAAGTTGCAACCGAATTGAATCATCGATTCGCGCGTGGGGAACGGCTACGGGGATTATACGGTGTCGGAGCAGAAGATTCCGGGCAACGCCAATGTCAAACCGTGGGAAACGTGCATGACGCTCAACAAGCATTGGGCTTATTTCAAGGGGGACGAAGCCTGGAAACCGGCGAGTGTGGTGGTCCAGAATCTCATCGATATCATCAGCAAGGGCGGCAATTACCTTCTCAATGTGGGGCCGACTGGCCAGGGGGTGCTCCCCGCGGGGGCGGTGGCCGATCTGGAGCAGGTGGGCGACTGGATGAAGGTCAATGGGGAAGCGATTTACGGGACGACGGCGAGCCCATTCAAGGGGCCGCTGGCTTGGGGGCGATGCACGGAGAAGGTGACGCCGGACGGGACGACGCTTTATTTGCACGTGTTTACGTGGCCGACGGACGGGCGGCTGGTGGTGCCGGAACTGAAGAGCAGCAATATTGCCTCGATGACGTTGCTGGCGACGGGGGCGAACCTGACATCGCAGGCGACGCCGGCTGGGCTGGTGATCACCGTGCCGGCGCAGGCGCCGGATAAGATATCGTCGACGGTGGTGGTGAAGCTGCAGGGGGGATTTGCGGCGATGTGAGGGGGGAAAATTGCCAATTGATAATCTGTGATTGCTAATTGGGATCGCGGGCGGCGTCAGTACGCAGCAGTGAGGTCGATCGGGATATGAATCCCCCTTGCGGCCGGCATTGATCCCCGGGGGGCGGGTGCATTAGAGTGGCTGCTTGACACTACCTATCCTATCCCCGGCCAGGCAGGTTGCGGCGTTTGTCGTCGCGGCGCCGGTGATTTATCTCGTGATGGTCGCGCTGGGGCGGTTCCTGAAGCGGAGGGCGCGGGTCCAATTGGGTGTGATGTATCAACTGCTGGGAGTGGCGCTGGGGCTTTACATCCCGTTGCGGCTGCTGGGCTGGGATGTGGGACAAATCCCGGGAAAGAACATGGCAGACAACCCATACACGCTGCGGCACGATCTCGCGGCAGCGTGCATCCTGCTCGGGGTGGTGTTCCTGCTATCGCTGCTGAAGCGGTACCTTTGGGAGTTTTATTTCGGGGAGAAGCGCGGGATGGAGATCCCGAAATTTCTGCGGGAGATCATGTCGGCGGTATTCTTCTGCGTCGCGCTGCTGATCGTCGTCTCCCATATCTACAATATCCATCCGTCGGGGGTGCTGCTTTCCTCGACGGTGGTGGTGGGCATCGTCGGCTGGGCGATGCAGGATTTGCTCGGGAATGTCATCTCGGGTGTGGCGCTGCAACTTGGGAAGCCGTTCAAGGCAGGGGACTGGCTGGTAATCGAACCGCACCATGCGGAAGTGATCGAGGTCAACTGGCGCTCGACGCGGCTGCGCACCAATGACGACACGTACCTGGATGTGCCGAACAGCTCGATCGTCCGGAGCACGATCGTCAATCTCTCCTACCCGAGCCATCTGCACGCGATGCGGATGCGCGTCGGCATCGACTCCGGCGCGCCGCCGAACAAGGTGAAGCAGGTGCTGCACAAGGCCGCACTCGGAGCGCAAGGGGTGCTCGCGCAGCCGCCGCCGAAGGTGTTCATGGTCGATTTTGCGGATTCGGCGAATACCTACGAAATCAAGTACTGGCTGGAGAACCACGCGGCGTTCAATGAAATCAACGACGCGCTGCGGACGGCGGTGTGGTATGCGCTTCAGCGGGCGGGCATCGCGATCCCCTTCCCCATGCGGACCGTGCAGATCGAGCGGAAGCGGCCCGCGACTTACCAACTGCCGGCGGAGACGCGCACGCTGATCCGGCAGAAGCCGTTCTTCGAATGCATGACCGATCCGCAGTTCGGCCAGATCGTGGGGGCGGCAGGCGTTTGCCTTTTCGGCAAAGGCGAGCGCGTGGTGGAGCAAGGCGCGGACGGGTCGTCGATGTTCGTGCTGCTGACCGGGGAAGCGGCGGTGTACGTGCGCCAGGAAGGCAACGGCTCCGACCCGACGCGCGTGGCGACGTTGCAGCCGGGCGATTACTTTGGCGAGATGTCGCTGCTCACGGGCGAGAAGCGGAGCGCCACGGTCACGGCGAATTCCGATTGCGAAGTGCTCGAGATCGCGAAGACGAATCTCGCGCAGGTATTGCAGGAGAATTCGGAGCTGCTGAAGAGTCTGAGCGAAATGCTGGCCCAGCGGCGCCTGGACAACGAGGGCCTGCTGGCCTCGACCGCAGAGCATCATGCGATGGCTGGAAAAAAGGAGGAGTACGCGCGGGGATTCCTTCAGAAGCTGGCGTGGTTTTTTGAGTTGTAGGACGCGGACTGACACGGTGTCTTCGCCTCAGGCTGAGGTATTTCCGAGAGCTTCACCAACTGGCGCGAACGTGGGCGGCACCCTAAGTTGTCCTCATGTTCGCCCATAACGACGTTCTCAAGTTGGTGCTCGCCGACGGGTCGGCCATCGTGCGCGCAGGAATCAAACGACTCCTGGTCGATGTGCCGGAAATCCAGATTGTGGAGGAGTGCAACGACGCGAAGACCGCGATTGCGGCAATCGCCGAAACGCAGCCCGACCTGGTGATGCTCGATTTTCACCTGGGAAGCGGGTCCGCGGTGGAGGTGATGCGGAAGTGCAGGACGATGCACCACCGGCCAATCTGCATCGTCAATACGCTGGAGACCGACGCAAACACGCGCGCGATCTCCTATGCGGCGGGGGCGGATGTGTTTTTCGACAAGAGCCGGGACCCGGAGCCGCTGGTCTCGATGCTGCGGAAGTTGGCGTTGGCGCTGCTGGACAACGGGGTGCTGGCGGAGCGGTAAAATACTTTCGAGCGCGCGGGCCGGGGAGTATGCTGGCGGGATGGGAGATACGATTTTGGTTACCGGGGCGAACCGGGGCATCGGGCTGGCACTGACGGCGGAACTGCTGAAGGACAGGAATCGGGTGATTGCGACTGCGCGAAATCCAGCGAAGGCGGGGGAGCTGGCGAGGCTGGGGACTGGGCACGCGCTTGAAATTATCAAGCTGGATGTGACCTCGGACGAATCGGTCGAGGCGGCGGTGGCGAAGGTGAAGGAGACGGCGGGCTCGCTGGATGTGCTGGTGAATAATGCGGCGGTGTTTCCGGAGGATGGGGATGAGTCGATATTCGAGATGAAGCTGGAGCATTTCCGCGAAGCGTATGAGACAAACGTGATCGGGGTGGTGCGGGTGACGCGGGCGTTTTTGCCGCTGCTGGAGAACGGGAAGAATCCGCGGATCGTGAATATTTCGTCGGGGGCGGCTTCGGTGACGGCGAAGGATGACAATGGATATTATGCGTACTCGGCGTCGAAGGCGGCGTTGAACATGGTGACGCGGGCGATGGCGGCAGAGTTTCAGCCGAGGGGCATTTGCGTGGTGGCGATGACACCAGGCTGGGTGAAGACGGAAATGGGCGGGCCCAATGCGCCGCTGGTGCCGGAGGAATCAGCGCGGGCGATCGCGAAAACGATCGCGACGTTGACGATGGAGCAGACGTCGAAGTTTATTGAGCGGACGGGGGGCGAAGTGAAGTACGGGTGGTAGGGGGCGTTTGGGATTTAGCTCGCCTGAGGACGAGTCCGCCTGGGCGGAGATTTAGGATTTTGGCGAGGGTGCGGGCTGGATGAAGAGTTTGCCGGAGCGGCGGCGGGCGTGGGAGCCGCCGGGGAGATTTACTTTTGCGGGCTTGGCGCCGGGGGGGATGAGGGCGCGGATGGTCTCGATTAATGTGAAGGAGATTTGCCGAATACGATGATTGTGCAGCCATTGATGGACGGCGTGGCGCTGCAGGGCCTCGGGGAGAGCGCGGAGTGAGGGGACGGACATTTCGGCGGCGCTCAATTGCACGGACTGCGCGAGCCATTCCTGCTGCGCGGCGAGGATTTCGGCGGCGCGCCAGAGGCTTTGGCGGATGTCGCGGCCAAATTCTTTTGCGAGCAGGGGAAGGACGCGAGAGCGGATGCGGTTGCGGGTGTGGAGGGGGGAGGAATTTGAGGCGTCTTCGCGGTGGCGGAGCTTCTCGCGGTCCGCGTAGGCCTCGATCTCTGCGCGCCAGACGCCGAGCCATGGACGGAGGATTTCCAATTGGACGCCGTCGATGCGCCGGATGGTGCGAGGGCGCATACCGCCGAGACCGGAGCCGCCGCCGCGGAGCAGATTGAAGAGAAAGGTCTCGGCTTGATCGTCGGCGTGATGCGCGAGGACGAGGGTGCGGCAGCGGGCCTGGCGCGCGGCGGCGGCGAAGAATGAGTAGCGGGCCTGGCGTGCGGCGGTTTCGATGGAAAGGGCGCGCTCGCGTGCGATTGCCGCGACGTCAGCGCGGGCGGCGATAATTGGCAGGCCGTGGCGTGCGGCGAGCCTCTTCACAAACGCGGCATCGCCAGAACTGGCGGAGCCACGAAGTGCGTGGTTGAGATGGAGGACGGTGATTTTTTTAAAACCGCCAGAGACGAGCGCGTGAAGGAGGGAGACGGAATCGACGCCGCCGGAGACGGCGACAAGGATGCGGCGATCCCGCGGCACGCCGGCGAGCGGAAGCGGGGCGTCAGGGTTTGGAGATTTTTTCGGCACCGAAATGCCTCCTGAGCGCCTCGGGAATGAGGATGCTGCCATCGGCCTGGCGGCAGGTCTCCAGGATCGCGACGAAAATGCGCGGGAGTGCGGTGCCGGAGCCGTTGAGGGTGTGGCAGAAGCGGTTTTTGCCGTCGGCGTCCTTGAAGCGGAGATTGAGGCGGCGGGCCTGGAAATCCTCGAAATTGGTGCAACTGGAGACCTCGAGGTAGGCGTTCTGGCCGGGGGCCCAGACCTCGATGTCGTAGGTTTTTGCGCCGCCGAAACCGAGGTCGCCGGTGCAGAGCTCGATGACGCGGTAATGGAGGCCGAGAATCTGGAGGACTTTTTCGGCGTGCAAGGTGAGCGACTCGAGTTCGGCGTAGGAGGTCTCAGGGGTGGTGAGCTTGACCAGCTCGACTTTGTCGAATTGATGGATGCGGATGAGGCCGCGGGTGCCGAGGCCGGCGGAGCCTGCCTCGCGGCGGAAGCAGGGGGTGTAGGCGACGAAGTTTTTTGGGAGATCGGCTGGGGAAAGGATTTCCTCGCGGTGGAGATTGGTGACGGGAACCTCGGCGGTAGGGGCGAGGTAGAGCTCGTCGCGCTCGCAGCGGTAGAGCTGCTCCTCGAATTTCGGCAATTGGCCGGTGCCGATGAGCGCCTCCTTGCGAATGAGGAAGGGCGGGCTGACCTCGAGGTAGCCGTGCTGGCCGGTGTGGAGGTCGAGCATGAAATTGATGAGAGCCCGCTCGAGCCGCGCGCCGGCGCCGGTAAAGCAGGCGAAGGCGCTGCCGCTCATGCGGGCGGCGCGCTCCAGGTCGAAGAGGCCGAGCTCGGCGCCGATATCGATATGGCTGCGCGGGGCGGAGATTGGCGGTTTCTCGCCCCAGATGCGGACGATGGGATTCTCCTCTGCGTTCGCGCCGACGGGGGCGGCGGGGTGAGGGAGATTTGGGATCTGAAGGAGCAGGTCGCGCTGGCGGGTGTCGGCGACGGCAGTTTCCTGGTCGAGCCGGACGATGTCGTCGTTCATGGCGCGGACCTGGTCCTCCACGGCGGAGGTGTCCTCGCCTTTGGCGCGAAGCACGCCGATTTCCTTGGAAATGCGCTTGCGGTCGCCGTTGAGGCGTTGCAGTTGGGTCTCGAGGGCGCGGCGCTCCGTGTCGCAGGCAAGGACCTGGTCCACCAGGGCGGCAGCGTCGCCGCCGCGCAGGGCAAGGCGTTCTTTTACAAAGTCCGGTTTTTCCCGAATGAGACGAATATCGAGCATGGGGGGATGAGGCTAAGGAAGGGGCAGCCCATTTGGAAGGGATTTTGCGATTTAGGAGTGCAAGTACGGCCAACCCGAATTAAGCATTGAAACACACCTGCGAATGACGAAAAAGCGCGTACTCATTTTCTCGGCGAGCGCGGGGACGGGGCATGTCAAGGCGGCGGAGTCGCTGGCGAAGACCTTTGCGCGGGACCCGCGTGTGGAGACGGTGGAGCACAAGGACGCGCTGGTTTATACGAACAAGCTGTTCCGGGATTTTTACTCGAAGCTGTATGTGCAGTTGATCCGGTCGGCGCCGGAGGTGCTGGGGTGGGTGTACAAGTCGAGCGACGAACCGTGGAAGACGGATCAATTGCGGCTGAGGCTGGACCGGCTGAGTTCGATGCCGTTGATCCGGTTCATCCGGAAGTTCCGGCCCGATATCACGGTGTGCACGCATTTCATGCCTGTGGGAATTATTTCGCACCTGATCTCGATCGGGAAGCTGGATGCGCATCTGTCGATTGTGGTGACGGACCTGGATATGCACGCGATGTGGCTGTCGCGCGTGTTTCACCGGTACTTCGTGGCGATCCAGGAGACGAAGGTGCACCTGGAGGCGCTGGGATTGCCGCCGGAGCGGGTGACGGTGTCGGGCATTCCGGTCGATCCGTTGTTTGCCGAGCCGGTGGACCGGGCGGAGGTGCGCTATCGCAACCACCTGGACCCGAACCGGACGACGCTGCTGGTCTCCGCAGGGGCGCTGGGGGTGACGCCGGCGGAGTTCGTGGTAGCGCGGCTGCTGCAATTGCGGCACGACGTGCAGGCGGTGGTGATCTGCGGGCGCAACGACGAACTGCGGCACCGGCTGAAGGAGATGCTGGCGCCGCATTCGGAGCGATTCAAGGTGATCGGGTACACGGAGAAGATGAATGAGTTCATGAAGATATCCGATCTGTTCATCGGGAAGCCGGGAGGGATCACGACGGCGGAGGCGCTGGCGTGTTCGCTGCCAATGATCATCGTGGACCCGATCCCGGGGCAGGAGGAGCGGAACAGCGATCACCTGCTCGAGAATGGATGCGCGCTGAAGGCGAATGAGTTGACCACGCTGGCGTGGAAGATCGACCAGTTGCTGGATTGTCCGGAAAAACTGCTAAAAATGCGCGAGAATGCGGGCGCAATGGGGCGGCCGAACTCGTCGCGGTCGATCGTCAATACATTGATCGACGACGACCTGCCACCGCTGGAACTGGACAAGGGCCAGCGCGAGGCAATCGCGCAGGCGGCCACGGGTGAGATGCCGTAACGTCATGGATCGCAGCCCGCCAAACCTGCCGCGCGACTTCCTGTGGGGCGTCTCGACTTCCGCTTACCAAAGCGAAGGAGGTTACAACGGGCCGGGGCAGCCGCGCACGAACTGGGCGCGCTCCGAGGAGAAGGGACGCGTGGCGCGAATCGGGAAGGCGTCGGAATTCTGGACGCGCTACCCGGAGGATTTTCGGCTCGTGCGCGGGCTGGGGCTGAATGCGTTCCGGATGGGGATCGAGTGGAGCCGGATCCAGCCGTGTTACAAGGATGGAAAGATGGCGGCGCCGGCTTTCGACATGAACGCGCTGGAGCATTACGCGAGGATGCTGATTACATGCCGGGAGCAGGAGATCGAGCCGGTGCTGACGCTGCATCACTTCACGCATCCGGCATGGCTGGGGACGGACCCGTGGCTGGATGCGGGAACGCCGGAACTGTTCGAGGCGTATGTGGCCACGAGCGTCGAGTACCTGAATGACAAACTCGTGGCGGCGGGCCACGAGCCGGTACGCATTATCATTACCATCAACGAGCCGAACATGCTGGTCTTCAACAGCTACCTCGGGCTCCAATTTCCCTGCAAGGGACAGCCGGGATTGCAATCGATCACCACGGCGATCAACACACTTCTGTGCGCGCACGTGCGTGCCTATAATCGGCTGCATGACTTATATACCTCGCGCGGATGGGAGCCGCCGGCGGTTACGTTTAATAACTACTGCAGCGACTTATACTGGCTGGATAAGTTCTATCTCGATCTTATTGCCGCGGCGGAGCGCGGTGTGCCGCGGGCGAATGTAGAGGATTATATCTGCGGATGCCGGAAGCGGCTGGAACTCGCGTTCCGCGAGGCGAATATTCCGCTGCGGCGGGACCTGCCGTCGCTGTTCGGAATGTTAATCAAGACGATGAGCAACGCGCTGGGGGCGGAATGGTTCAGCGGGGACCGGTTCGCGCCGTTGCTGGACGCGATCTATGGCTCGCCGCGAAGCCGGATGCTGGATTTCATCGGGCTGGATTATTACGATCCATTCGCGGCGCATATCTTCCGGCTGCCGGTGTGGTGGGATCACGAAAGCAAAAGCCGTTCGTTCCATGACTGGATCATGAATTCCGTGACGGCGAAGTGGTGGGACTGGAGCGTGCTGCCGAGCGGGATGCGATGTTTTTGCAAGCATTACTCGGAGGATTTCGACCGGCCGATATTGATCGCGGAGAATGGGATGGCGCTGCGGCGGCGGTATAATAACGAGTATTTTCCGCGGAAGGATAAGTTGACGCGGAGTGAGTTTCTGCGGGCGCATGTCCACGAAGTTGAGCGGTTGACGGATGAAGGGTTTCCGATTTTCGGTTATTTGCATTGGTCGCTATTCGATAACTATGAGTGGGGGTCATTTACCCCGCGATTTGGATTATATGCGCTGGATTATCAGAAAGGGACAGACCGGCTGCCGGTGGATTTCCTGGGAGATTGCCCGTCGCAGACTTATGCGACGCTGGTGAAGGAAGCGCGGGAGCGGGAGGCTGTGTCGGCGTAATGGGTGCTTACTGATCGCCCGAATCCAGAGCGCGGGGGGCTCCAGGCTCCGGCACCACGGTGAGGGAGCCGCCATTGTTATCGCTCGCGCTTAGATTGCCGGTGCCGGCGATCATTCCGGCAACCGACTTTATCTCTATCGGCCGTCTTCAATCGTAAACCCTGCCTGGTAAAGCTTGATATCGGCGCTTATCACATTGGCAAGAGTCGGGTTGGATTGGCTCGTGGCCAGTTGAAGCGCCCCTTGCGCCGTTTTCAGCGCATCAGAAAAATCTCCCGTCTGGGCATAGGCAGCGGCCAGGGTGCGGAGGATACCCGGATCGTGGCCACCGGTTGAAACGCTGGCGCTGGCGGCAAGTTGGACGGCCTCGGGGCCATTTCTGAAGTTCTGCCCGGGTGCGGTCGCAAGAATCCACGCGAGAATGTTTTGTATCCCGGTATTGGCGGGAGCGATTCGCAAGGCTGTGCGGCACTCGCTGATAGCCTCCTCAATATCCCCCCCCCCCCGGAACAGCGCGTTGCCAAGATTGGCGTGAGCGTTGGCGTAGTTGGGGTCGATTTTCAGAGCTTCGCGACACTCGGTGATGGCCTCGTCAGTCCGTCCCAATTGCAATAGGGCATTACCCAGGTTGTTATGAACCTCCACTGTGGAGCTATCCAGCGCCACAGCCCTTCGGAGGGCGTCAACAGCTTCCCCCGCTCGGCCGAGTTCAATCAGTGTATTTCCCATATTGTTAAACGCGATCGCGTAGCTCGGTTCAAATCGCACAGCTTGGCGGAATTCAAGGAGCGCCTGGTCAAAATGACCTTGCTGGTATAGGGCATCGCCGAGGTTGTTGTATGTACGTGCACTTGTGAAATCCAGTTGCAGAGATAGCCGGTAGAGGGCAACGGCCTCCTCCATTTTCCCATTGCTGGCAGCTGCGGCACCCAGGCCATCCAGGAACCCTGCATCCTGGATTGTGCGAAACACTGCCATCGCTTCCTGAGTCTGTCCCCGTTGGAATAAAGCATCGCCAAGGCCACCGGCGGCATCAGTGGCGGCAGTCACGTTATGCTGAATATATTTTAGCGATCGCGTCCAATAGGTAACGTTATCCCGCCAATAGCTGGTTTGGCGCCAGCCGCCAATTGCCAGCACGACTGTGACAGCCGCAGCCGCGATGCCCAGTATCGTACGACCATGCCGCCATAGCTTCGCCCAATCTGCGATCATCCAGGTTCCAGCGATACAAAGGCCGATTTGCGGAAGATAGGTATAACGGTCGGCATACTCGGTATTGGAAGTCTGCAGGATGCCACTTACAGGCAGGAGCATGCCCAGATACCAAAGCCATCCCATGACCAGCCAAGGCTGAGCCCGACGAAGGAACCAAGCGACGGTGGTGAGAGCCGCCAACAGCAGGATCGAGTTAAACAACTCCCAACTCGGCACTCCGCCGTCAGGAATGGGATAACCGGGCGCCAGGCCAACCGGAAAGAGCAACATCCGAATATAGGCAATGCCAGCGACCGGAGCATTTGCGGGGTGACTTGAGGCGTTCGACGCATTGGCGAATACCGCGACCATGCTCGAGAGCAGACAGAGAATGAAAAGGGGCGCTTTCTCGAAAAGCAAACGCGGCAAATCGGCGGGCGACCGCAGCCGGGCCAGCGGCCAGTAATCAAGCAGAAGCAGCACAAAAGGCACCGTGACAACCATTGCCTTGCTCATGAGCCCGAGCGCGAACCAAAGTAGGATGATCGCGTAGCGGCCTTTGGATTTCGGCCGCCGTACATAACGGACATAAGCCCATAATGTGAGCATGAAGAACACTCCGCTGAGCACATCCTTGCACTCGGCGATCCATGCGACCGATTCCGCCCGAAGCGGATGAATGGCAAATACCGCTGCCACAAAAGCGCTGCGCCAGAGCACGCCGGTTAACTCCAGCAAGAGAAGAAATAATAAAACTACAGCAGCCGCGTGAAGCAACACATTGACCAGGTGATAACCGCCGGGCCACATGCCGAAGCATTGGTACTCCGTCATAAAGAGGATGACAGTCAACGGATGCCAGTGCGCGGACACAGAATGGGTGAATGCCCATTCGATGCTCGAAAGCGAGAGACCTTTTTGAACAACCGGATTGTGATAGACGTAATCGGGATCGTCACGGTCGATGAACCCGAAATTCGCCGTCTGGCCGAAGACGGCAATGACGAGGACGACGAGAGAAATGCAGATTGCAGTCAGACGCCAGGCACGCCCACTCGGTAAAGATTGAAACCCCTGTTTTGCCGGACGTTCGCCTCCAGCGCCCGCACCGGCGACTACGGGTGCGTTTGTTGTCGCCGCCATATTTTCGGGTTCGGGCGTCATCCGGTCAGAACAGATGTATATTCCCCCTCAAAGGCACTTGCAAACCTGCCGGCAGCCCAGGGCTCTGCGACCCTTTCCGAGTCGTGTTTGTTTATCGGAGCGTTCCTCCGCGCTTCGGGTTGTATGCGCTGGATTATCAGAAAGGGACGGACCGGCTGCCGGTGGATGTTTTGGAGGATTGCTCGTCGCAGACTTATGCGGCGCTGGTGAAAGGAGCGGGAGGCGGTGTCGGCGCAGAGGGGAGAAGCGGACCCAGGAGCGTAAACCCGCATGGGCCGGCGGCCCATGGCTACATTCCGAGCCAGCGGACGGCGTCTTCGCGCTGCAAGGGGGTGGTGACGGGACCGTCGGTTACGTCGATTTCCCATGCGGTTTCGCTGTAGCGGGTGATGGCATAGACGGCTTGGAAGGGTTCGGTGACGGCGGAGGGGGGATAGGTGTGGCAATCGTCGCTGGTGATGGTCACTTGCAGGTGCCAGCCGCGCTGGCCGTCGCGTGACATCAGCGGGGCAGCGGCGGCGTGCGGGGAATCGAGGCTGATGATGGCGCCGCCGGGGAGTTTTCCGAGCCAGGAATGATCGCGAAGGGTCCAGTAGTCGTGGCGGATTTTCGCGACGGCCTGCTGGGCATACATGCGATCCTCGCGGTCGCTGAGCTGACGGATTTGATCGGCGCGCTGCTCGAGCGAGCGGTCGTGGCAGCCTGCGAGCAGGAAGGCGGCGGTAATAGCGGCAATGGGCAGGAGCAACCGGGGAGACGGCATATCGTGCCGGGGAGGCTTAGCTAGTACAGTGTCACGCAAGTTTCCTAAAGAATTGTTCTGCCGCCCCTGGCGGGGCTTTGCCGGTTGAGACGCTTTACCCCGGGTTAAAACCCGGGGCTATTGTCGGGCTGTCCCTGCGGGACAAACAGAAAGTCACGGGCGCAATTCCCACCTTCAGTGATTTAGGAAACGTGCGTGAGACCACACTAGAGCGGATCAATACTCCACGTGGCACCCGTATGGGCGGGCGGTGGTGACGGCGACGGGCTGGCCCGACATGGAGGCATCGAGCGCGGCGCGGACGTAATTGGTGGCGCCGGGAATATCGGCGCGGTCGGGGGTCGGCTTGTTATCGATGCCGCCCTCGTAGATCAGTTTCCCATCGGGACTGATGACATACATATCCGGGGTGGTCTTGGCGCCGTAGAGGCGGCCGACGGTGCCCTGCGGGTCGCGGAGGTAAGCGGTGGGATCGGCGTGGGTGTCATGCAGGAATTGCTGGAGGCGCGGCACGGGCAGATTGCCGGGCTGATCGGAGGCGGAAGAATTGATCGTGAGCCAGACGACGCCCTTGGCGCGCTCCTGCTGCTGGAGCTTGGGCATATTGCCGGAATCGTAATGCTTGTGGACGAAGGGGCAGAGCGGGTTATTCCACTCGAGGACGACGTATTTGCCCTTGTAGTCGGAAAGGGAGTGCTTCTGGCCCTGGAGATCGGTGAGGGAGAAGTTCGGCGCGGGGTCGCCGGGCAGCGGGGCCGCAAATGCAGCCGCCGAGAGGAGGGTGCAGAGGAGAGTGAGGCGTGTTTTCATAGGTTTATTTGGATGAAACGGTTGGGAATGGAATTCGGTTGCGAGGTTATTAACATCGGTTAGCCGGCGGCGCGGTCAAGGGCGCTGAGGACGATGTCTTTCGTAATGACCTCCGGGAGGACGATTGGGTTACCCCCCGGCGGATAAACTACGTAGCAGGGGACGCCGGCGCGGCCGAATTTCTGGAGCAAGGCGGTGATGTCCTTGTCGCCGCTGGTCCAATCGGCCTTCAGGAGGATGACGCCGCGCTGCTGGAAGGCGTCGCGGACGGGCGTGCTATCGAGGACGAGGTGCTCGTTGACCTTGCAATTGACGCACCAGTCGGCGGTGAAATCGACGAAGACGATCTTGTTCTGCGCGAGGGCGTGGGCGAGGCGAGGCGGGAAGGGCTGGGGGCGGCTGGCGAATTGCTCGACGAGGACCCAGCCGAGCCAGAGGACGGTGCCCATGAGCAGGACGCCGAGCGCTTGCTTGACGCGAACCATCCAGATGCCGGGCTTGGGCAAATAGCGCAGCCATGCGGGGCGGGCGGCGAGGAGGGCGTAGGGGGCGCTCATGCCGGCGGCGATGGAACCGAACATCGCGAAGACGGTCGGCGCGGGCTGCGCGAGGGCGAACCCGAGCGCAGGACCGAGGAATGGGGCGGTGCAGGGGGTAGCCATGAGCGTGGCGAAGACGCCGTGCCAGAATGTGCCGGCGTAGCCTTCCTTGCCGGCGGCGTCCTGGATCATCGATTGGACGCGGCCGGGGAGGATGATTTCGAAGACGCCGAGGAGATTGAGGGAGAAGAGGAGCAGGATGATGACCATCGCGGCCACGAACCACGGGTGCTGGAATTGAAAGGCCCAGTTTAGCTGATGGCCCGCGGCCTTGAAGCTGACGATCAGGCCGGCGAGCAGCAGGAACCATGCGAAAATGCCGGCGATGAAGGCGAAGCCGAGCGCGAGGATGCGGCGCGGGGATTCGCCGGCCTGCTTGATGAAGCCGAATATCTTGAGGGCGATTACGGGGAGGACGCAGGGCATCACGTTTAGGATGAGGCCGCCGAGGAAGCCGAGGCCGAGCCAATAGAGGAGGGATGAGGAGGCACTGCTACCGCTCATGGGTATGATCTGGGCGGCGGGCTGGGTGGAGAGCTGCCAGATTTCGCGAGAGGCGCCGTGCTTGAGGACGACGACGCCATCTATGGAGGCGGCTTTCGCCTTCGGATCCAGCAGCGGGATTTGAACAGAATCGCCGGCTACGGTGGGGTGGCCGATCTGGACATCGCCGGGAAGCGGGAAGAATTCGGCGAGAGTCGCGGCGCCGAGGCCGTGGAGGGTGAGCGCGAGCGATTGTCCCTGGCGAGACCATGCCGTGGTAAACGGCGCGGGGCCGGGAAGCGGGAGCTGGGCGCGCGTCTGGCGGAAGAGGTCCGGATTTGCCGGATGGCTCGGGATGGCGACGGGCAGCGTCAGCGCGAGATCAGCCTTGCCGGGCACGCAAACATCCTTGCACACGAGCCAGGAGGCGTGAGCGCCGATCTGAATCTTCTGGCCCGGCTGGAGGCTGGCGGGAGTTTGGATTTCGGTGAGAAGGAGGACATTGCCCGGGTAGGTGTAGGTGTGGATATCGCCGGGCTCGATGGAGTGAGTGGGTACGGGCCACTGGATGGGGCCGGCTTTGAAGCCGGGCGGGAGGGTCCAGTCGATGGTGGTGGCGAAGCCGGCGTCGCCGGAGTATTGCCAATAGGTGTGCCAGCCCTGCTCGGCCTGAAGGTAAAGGCCGACGGTAACCGTCTGGCCCGGGACGACGGCGTCGGAATCCGCAAGTAGCTGCGCCTTGACGAGTTGCTGCCCATCGAAGACCTGGCCATGGCAAACCGCCGCGAAGGAAAGGAAGGCGGCAGCCAGGATTCTCAAAGGGCGCATACCAGTAAGATGCGCCGGAGGGGCAAGTGCTCCAACTTTATTTCAGGGGGACAGAAGGGAATTGAACAGAAGGAAGCAAAGGGAGCAAAGGGGGAAAGGACATAAGAGACATAAAAGACCTAAGGGACTGAACGTGGCGGCGGATTCCGGGCGCATGCCGGCGCTGAGGGATGCCCACGCCCGCGAGCAAAGCGACAGTGATGCCCAGGATGGATGTCCCCGGCTTTCTCCCCTCCCCCTTTGCTCCCTTTGCTGCCTTCTGTTCAAATCTCTCCTCTTTGTGCCTTTCCATTTTCCCGGGCGGCTCATAAGGTGCGGCTGCCAAAATGGAAAACGATCACAAGGTCAAGCTCGACGTCTTTGAAGGGCCGCTGGACCTCCTCCTTTACCTCATCAAAAAGGATGAGATCGATATTTACGATATCCCGATCGAGCGGATCACGCGGCAATACCTCGAGTACCTGGACGCGTTCAAGATCCTGGACCTGGACGTGGCTGGCGATTTCATCGTCATGGCGGCGAACCTGATTTACATCAAGAGCCGCAGCCTCCTGCCGAAGGACCAGCAGCCGCCGGAAGAGGCGGCGGAGGAGGACGATCCGCGGTGGGAGCTGGTGCGGCAGTTGATCGAGTACAAAAAATTCAAGGATGCCGCGGCGCATTTGCAGCGGCGGGAGCTGGATCGCGAGGGATTGTTTACGCGCATGGCCGCGGAGTCGGCGCCGGAACGGCCGCTCGGGGAGGTGAACATCTTTGACCTGATCAATGCGTTCAGCACCGCACTGAAGCGGCTGAACCAGCCGGAGGATTTGCGGGAGATCTTCGAGGAGAATTTCACCGTCTCGGACAAGATCGATCTGATTATGAAGATGACGGCGGCAGGGGTGGCGCTGAAGTTTTCGGAATTGTTCGCCACGGCGGCGTCGCGGACGGAAGTGGTGGTGACGTTCCTGGCACTGCTGGAGCTGGTGCGGCTGAAGCAAGTGATCGCGCGGCAGAGCGAGGAGTTCGGGGAGATCGAGTTGGTGCGCGCGGAGAGCCGCGTGCTGGCGTAGCGAGCGCGGCTGATGTCATAACGCGGAGAGATTACCCGGCCCGGAGAATTAGTGGAGGGATCGTAAATAGGCGACGAGGGCCGCAACTTGCCGATCATTGTATTTTTTCGAGAAGGAGGGCATTTGGTCTTTGGTTCCATTTTTGATCTGCGAGGCGATGCGGGCGTTGCTGATGGCGAGGTTGTGGAGATCGGGGCCTTCGTCGCCGTGCGCATCATCGCCATGACAATCGGCGCAACTCTGGGCGAAAAATCCCGCTCCCTGGGCGAGGAGTTGAGCGGAGGCGACGATCTGGGAGGATGCCGCCCCGGTGAGGGAGGCCGAGGTTGTCATTTTTTGGATTGGAGTGGCGATCAGCAAAGCGCCGCCCAGGGAAACCGAGCCGCAAAGGAGAGCCCATAGAAGGGCCCTCTTCTCGCGCGAGAGCTTTCTACTCAGGGTCTGCAGGTTTCCGTCCGATGACGGTTCGTCCACGAGAGCCTTTCTTTCGAGCAAATGGTTCACGGGTGTTGGCTATGAATTAAGGAGGAGTTCACCACCCCAATAGCCCGCGCCAGCCATCAGGCCCGCGGTGAGGAAGAGCACAGCGAGATAGATCGCGAAGCCGCGGGGAGTGGCCTTGTCTCCGGTGAGGGCACGCCAAACGCCAAGGCCCACCAACAAGGAAAACGAGGGCCAGACGAAGAGATGATGGAACAGCTCAGCGTCATGTCCGAGGACGCGCCCCTTGGTCATCAGCAGCCCGGAAAGCACCGCCGGAAATGTTCCCAGCGCACCCAGGATAATGGTGAAGTAGCCGGCGGCATGGAGCCGCGCCTTGTGCTGTGACGACCTGGGGCAGAGCGCACCCAGGCCGTCGAACAAGGCAGCGGCCATGGCAAGCGCCACCGGGAAGTGAGTGCTGGCACCGTGCAGTTTGGGCCAGAGAGTGGGATTGATCGACATGGGACATTTTCAGGCGAGAGTTGAGTCGATGATGGCGAGATGGTGGTCGACCTCGGTGTAATTGACGCTGGTCAGCCCCAGCATGCCGCGCAATTGCTCCGCGGGCACAAGCATCGGGCCCGGCTTGGGAGCAGTTGCCGGCGCGGGCTGCGGGAACGCGGTGGAACGCGCGGTGTGAAAGGTCATGTTCCCCTCGATCTTCCGGACCTGCTGGTGGATATGACCGTTCAGGACGGTGACCGATCCGAAGCGCTTGAGCATGCCAAGCGCCTGCGCGCCATCGGTGGTGCCCCAGCCCCATTGCGGATAGATTTCCCAAAGCGGCACGTGCGCAAAAACCACGATGGGCGTGCTGTTCGAGAGCGAGGCGAGGTCCTTTTGCAGCCAGGCGAGCTGATCCTGGCCGAGATTGCCCATGCCGAGTTCCGTCTTGCCCATGACGTTGACCAGGCCGACGAAGTGGACACCTTTTTGATCGAAGCTATACCAGCCGGAGCCCATGGTCCCCTTGCCGAAGCGGGTGAGGTATTGCTGGCCGTTGTCACTCATCACGTCGTGCTCGCCGGGGACGTAGAAGACCTTGGAGGCGCCGGAACCCTTGAGGACCTGCTCGACGGTGTCGAACTCGTCGGCCTGTGAGAGATGGGTGAGGTCACCGGTGTGAAGGATGAAATCCGGCGCCTTGGGCAGGGCGTTGATCCGCCTGACGGCTTCCTGGAAGGTGCCGATGACATTCTTGTTGGCGGCCTTGTTGAAGCCGATGTGGCTGTCACTGATCTGGACGAAATTGAAGTCCGCGGCGGCGATGGCGCCGGCATTGGAGAGCGCATTACCCAACGCCCGCGAAGTGAGAATGCCGCCGGAGATCGAGCACACGACCGCGGTGCCGGCCCAGCCCATGCATTTGAGAAAACCACGGCGGTCGATGCCGTCGCGGCTGGTATCGTTCACAATAATATCGTCGGTTGTCATAAGAGGATTCTTCCTGTTTTTCGGTTTTGTTTTTTGAGAGGTTGCAGCTGATTCGCATGCTTTCCTCGTGTTGCCATACCCGCCGCGTGGGCCATTTATTCCATGAAGAGAAAAAATCTTTCGGGAATAAAACCGGTTGAGCCGGAGTATCCATGATTGAACAACATCACGATGGGAGAGGAGATCTGAACCAGCCTGAATTTGAGCAGGTTTTCCTGCCCCATCTGGATGCCGCTTATAACCTTGCCCGCTGGCTGCTGCGCAACGACCAGGATGCCGAAGACGCGGTGCAGGATGCTTATTTGCGAGCTTACAAGGCCTTCTCCCGTTTCCGCGGAGGAGACGGCAAGGCCTGGCTGATGACCATCCTGCGCAACGTCTGCTATACCATGATCAAGAAGTCGAGAAGTCACGAGACGCCGGAGCATTTCGACGAGGAAATCCACCAGGCCGCGGGTCAAACGGACGTGCGTGAAGCCTTCCGTCAGAAAGCGAATGCCGAAACGCTCCAAGGCGCGCTGGAGAAGCTGCCGGATGAGTTCCGCGAGATCATCGTGCTGCACGACCTGGAAGGCCTGGCATACAAGCAAATCGCCGCCGCGATCGGCATCCCCATCGGCACGGTCATGTCGCGGCTTGCGCGTGCGCGCGGGCGATTGCGGGCCGAAATCGTCGCCTCGAACGTGAAGGAATCATCCCCATGAACCACGAAGAAGTTTCACGGCTGCTGGGCGCGTATCTGGACGGCGAGCTGGACCTGACCACTTGCATGGCGGTGGAAGAGCACGTCGCGGGCTGCGAACGCTGCCAGCGGGAAATGGAGGCAGAACATGAATTGATCGGTATCGTCCGGGATGAAACGCCGCGTTTCGAGGCCTCGCCGTTTCTGAAGACTCGAATTCGCGCGGCGCTGCGGGCGGAGTCGCCTCCAGTCCACTCGTTTTGGAGGAGGTTCGGCTGGATCGCCGGCGGCGTGGCCGCTGCCGCACTCCTCATTTTGACAGTTTATTTTGAATGGAATCCCGGGATCCCTGGTCTCGTCCGGGACGCGGTCGCCGATCATGTGCGCTCCTTGCAGGTGAGTCACCTGATGGATGTAGCCTCGACGGACCAGCACACGGTGAAACCATGGTTCGCCGGCAAGCTTGATTATTCACCGACGGTGGTCGATCTGGCGCCGTCCGGCTACCCCTTGGTTGGAGGCCGGCTCGACGTTCTCGATAACCGGAATGTCGCGGCTCTGATCTATCAGCGCCGGAAACACTACATCAACCTGTTCATCTGGCCTTCGGGGGGTGAGGCGCTGCCCGGACGCGCGTACGTCATGAATGGTTACCACGTGCTCGGCTGGACAAAATCGGGGATGAACTACCTGGCCGTCTCGGAGTTGAACGAACAGGAGTTCACGGATTTCACGAAGATGATTCAGGACAAGACGGATTAGGGGCGACCGAAGTAAGACGCTGCCAAGCCGCCATTCAAAATACCTGCAAGGTCTCCGGGAGAACCCGGAAGACCATACAGCCCGGCTGGCCCTAATGTTGCAAGGTTCCCCCCGGACCTTGCAACGTCCCCTCCAGCCGGGCTGCCCCTTTGGTTCTTTTCCCGCGTCCGTTTGTTACGGACTCGTGACGCCATAGCACCCCCCATGCCAAGCCTTGAGCGGGGGTCGAATTTCGCTGTTCTACAGAGTAAACGGCGATTCCAGATAGGGAATTGTCTGACGCGGCGGAACGCTCAAGTTGGCTGGAATTGAGCATCGGGTGACGAAGTTTAGCCGCACCGCGAAACTGTCGCGCAACGAGCAACGCATCTTGCGCGTGACGAATAAACCGCCCTTCCCATTTTGCGAACGACTCCATTACATGTATCCATGAAAATCCTGGTCATCGGCGGCGGCGGACGCGAACACGCGCTGTGCTGGAAGCTGCGGCAATCGCCGCGCGTGACGAAAATTTTCTGCGCGCCGGGCAATGCGGGGACGGAGGCGATTGGGCGAAACGTGCCGATTGCGATTACGGATATCGAGGCGCTGGCGCGATTCGCGAAGGAGGAGGGAATCGGGCTCACTGTGGTGGGGCCGGATGATGCGCTGGCGGCGGGCATCGTGGATTTATTCGAGAGCCGCGGGCTGCGGATTTTTGGGCCGACAAAGGCGGGGGCGCGGTTTGAGTCGTCGAAGGCGTTCGCGAAGCGGTTCATGGAACGGCACGGGATCCCGACGGCGCGATTTGGGGAATTCACGGAGAGCGCGGAAGCGCATCTTTTTTGCCAGAAGATGAAGTACCCGATCGTGATCAAAGCGGACGGTCTCGCGCTCGGCAAAGGGGTGGTGATTGCGGAGAACGCTGACGCGGCGGCAAAGGCGATTTACCGGATGATGGAGCAGCGGCAATTCGGCGACGCGGGAAGGCGGGTGGTGATCGAGGAATTCCTGACGGGCGAGGAATGCTCGCTGCATGCGCTGATCGATGGGCGCAACTATGCGATGTTTCCGAGCGCGCAGGATCATAAGCGGGCGCTGGATGGCGATCAGGGGCTGAACACGGGCGGGATGGGAGCGTACTCGCCCGCGCCGGTGCTGACGCCGGAGCTCGAGCGGCAGGCGCGCGAGCAGGTACTGGAGCCGTTCGTGCGCGGGCTGGCGGCGGATGGGTTGGTGTTCAAGGGATTGCTTTATCCGGGGCTGATGGTGACGCCGGAGGGATTGAAGGTGCTGGAGTTCAATTGCCGGTTCGGCGACCCGGAGGCGCAGGTCTACCTGCCGAGGCTGGAGACGGATTTGGTTGACGTGCTGGAGGCGGTGATCGACGGGCGGCTGGCGGGTTACCCGCTGGAATGGCGCGACGAGGCGGCGGTTTGCGTGGTGATGGCGTCGGGCGGGTACCCGGGGGATTATGCGAAGGGGAAGGAGATTACGGGGATCGATACGACGGAGAATGACGTGATTGTATTGACGCCGCCCCGGATGCGGGTGGGGAGGTGGAGGATCGAGCCGGCGGAGAGTGACGCGATTGTTTTTCATGCGGGAACGAAGCGCGTGGATGGGCGGCTGGCGACGGCGGGAGGGCGCGTGCTGGGCGTGACGGCGCTGGGCGCGGATGTGCGCGCGGCGCGGGAGAAGGCGTACGCGGCGGTGGAAAAGATCCATTTCGAAGGAGCGCAATACCGCCGGGACATTGCGGCGAAGGCGCTGAGGGGTTAGCTTGCGCTCCTTTCCGATGAGATACCCAGTCTTGCTGAGCCTCGTTTTCGCCGCTTCGGCAGTCGCGGCTCCCGCGCCGACGGGTGTGGATGCGTTGAGCGCAGATGATGTGACGAAGGCGGTCGCGGCGTTGAAGCAGAGCTTCGTGCGGCCGGATGCGCTTTCCGATACGGATTTGGGGCGGGCGACGCTGCAAGGGTTACTCGACCGGCTGGCGCCTGAAGCGACCCTGGAGACAGGAACCGCCGGCGCGGGGGCGGCTACGCCTTTCCATGCCGAAGATTTCGGAGGCAAGACCGGCTATCTCCGGCTCGGGGCGCTGGCGAATGTCAACATGGCCAGACAGACGCTCGAAGAATGGAGCGGCTCGGGCGTTGGCGCAGTGGTGCTGGACCTGCGGGCGACGCCGCCCAGCAGCGATTACGACGGCGCGGCGAACCTGGCCGCGCTGTTCTGTGCGAAGGGAAGCGAGATGTTCAGCCTTACGGCGGGCAAAGGGCGCACGATTCCCGGAGCGGATTCCGGCGACGGCCAGACGCGCACGTTTACCGCGGAAGCGGATCCGGTCTTCAAGGGCGTGCTGGTTGTGCTCGTCGATGGAGAGACCGCGGAGGCTGCGGAGGCGGTCGCGGCGACCTTGCAGAAATGCGCGAAAGCGATGGTGGTGGGCGACAAGACGGCGGGGCGCATGTTCGATTACAGCGATGTGCCGCTGGATGGCGCGACGCTGCGGCTGGCGGTGGCGCGGGTGATCCTGCCCGATGGCCGGGAACCGGGCGAAAACGGCCTGGAGCCGGATATCAGCGTGGGACTTGGCGCGTCCTCGAAGACGGAATTGATGGCGAGCATCACCTCCAAGGGGATCGACTCAGTGACGGAGGAGTATGATCGACCGCATCTGAACGAGACGGCGCTGGCAGCCGGGAGGAATCCTGAACTGGATGAACTGGAGGCGGAGCAATCTGGAGTGAAACCACCGGAGCCGTTGATCGACCGGCAATTGGAGCGCGCGCTGGATCTGGTGACGTCGATCTCGATCTTCCAGCAGCGTGATAAGTGAGGGGAGACTCAAAATTCAAAATTCAAAAGATTTGACGGAGCAGAAGGAAAGGAAGGGCGCTTTCGAACATCAGCACGTAAACCCGCCCGGACCACCGGTCCGGGGCTATCCCGCGGGGCGGGACTGGCGCGGGGGACGGAGGGTTTTAAACGCGCTCGGGGTGGCCGTGACGCGCAGGCGCAGGGACGGTTGTGGCGGCCATGCAGAATACGAACAGGGCGGTGAAGAGGAGGTCGCTGAGCAGCGTGGAGCGGAAGAAGAGCCAGGTGGGGGCGTAGCCGGGGAGGCCGGTGGTGAGGGACTGGAGCCAGCCGGGGAATGTCTTCGCGTACGGCAGGGTGAGCCATGAGCTGGTGTTGGTGACGACGTAGAAGAGGATGGAGCCGAGGATGCTGGCGGGCAGGACGGTGAGGAGGGTGGCGCGGTTGCGCAATGCGAAGCCGATGCAGACGGCGGCGGCGAGGGCGAGGTAGCGGGAGATCATATCTGGGCTGACCAAGGCGGCGCCGTAATGCCAGTTCAGGAAAAGATCGGAGACGAAGAGCGCACCAAGCGGCACGATGAATGCAAGGCGGCGCGGGAGATAAATGCCGCCGCAGAGGGCGATGGCGGCGACGGGCGCGAAGTTTTCCAGCCACGGAATGCGGACCAATTGATAGACGATGCAAACCCGGTAAAGGATGATGGCCGCGAGGAGCAAAAGGGCTGCGGCGGTCTGTGCGGTGCGGTTTTTCATGTCATTCCAGGTATTGCATGCTGCCGGGCGGGGTGATGCGTCCGACATTTGCGCTGGGCAGCCTGGTATCGAGGGTGCCCGGAGCCATGTTAAACTTTTCCACGTGTCCGTCCAGAAAGAGAATATTGGCCTGGCCGCCGTGGCGGAAGTGGATGGTCTGAAAGACATTGTTGATCATGTAAAACTCCTCGAGCATCGGGTGGCTGGCAGAGGCTGGGGACTGGAAGGTATTGACCTGGGCGCAATCGCCAAAAAGGAGGACCTGGGCGGGGTGCTGCACGGTGAGGACGTTCACGTTCGAGAGGAAGGTGTTGAAGCCGTAGCCCCAGCTTGCGCCCTGGTATTTGGGTTTCCAGAGGGATAGGGAGTTGTAGGGGAACGCGGGGCAAATTTCGACGCCGCCGACCTGCATGATGTATGGGTAAAGGGGGGATTGAGTCTCATCGACGACGCGGTCGCCCTCGGCGGAGTCCATGCTCCCGTAGGTCTCGAAGCCGAAATACCAGAGTTCGCCGTTCGGCCCGGGCTTCTCGTATGCGAAGCATTTGTGACTGTGGTCGGCGAGGTAGAGGCTGGTGGCGGCGCCGAGCTGGCGCAGGCTGTTCGAGCAATACACGCCTTGCATAACCGGTTTCATCTGGCTGAGGCCGGCGAGCGACAATGCGGCGAGGGTGGCGATGATGGCGACAGAGCAGAGCAATTCGGCAAGCGTGAAGGCGGACCGGCTGGATTGGGGAGCCGTGGAGTTGCGGCGGCTCATGATCAAGAATTCGTTCGCCGGGTGGTGGAACGGGTGGAGAATCTTCGGCGCAGGAAAGCGGCGAGCAAGAGGCCGGCTACGCAGAGCGGGGCGGCGCGAGGCTCGGGGATTGTGTTGATCTGGATGAAATCGGTGACACCGTCGTCGTAATCGGCCACGCCGGCAATCAGCGAGCCGTCGAAATACCGGATGCCGTTGAAGTCGTATTGGTCGGTATTGGCGGGAAGGGTGGCGATGAGGGTCGAAGAGCCGGTAGTGAGATCGTATTCGGTGATCGAGCCGGTGCCGATGTGGGGATCGAAGGCCTGGAAAAGCTCGTTGTCCGGGCCCATGACGATGGAGCCGTTGCCGGAGTTATCGATGACCATTTCGGCATCGCTCAGTTTTAAGGTGCTGCCGCTGGTGGTCGCGGCGGCGCTGAAGATGTAGATATCGGGTATGCCGCCCTCATCGATCATCTGGCCGTTGGAATTGGTGACAAAGACGGGGCCGGCGCCGCCATAGATGAGACCGCCGGATGCGGTGAATGCGATGGGGCCCGAGAAATCACCGCCGGTGTCCAGGACCGGCTTCGTAGCGCCGGTGCCGGGGTTGAGAGTAAAGACTTCGTTATCGGTGCCGGTGACATCCGCCGAGACGTACGGAGTGGTGCCGGAAAACTCGAGGTCGTAGTTCGACGGAATGTTGCCGACGAAATTGGGATTGGCGGTCGTGCCCGATACGCTCGAGGAATAGATATCGCCGTCGTTCTGGTCGATATAGAGGCTGGAATAGATGGCGCCATTGTTGATCGTCACGAAGTTGCCGTAGCCGATCTCTGGCAACTGGGTGTTGACCGATATGTCGTTGTAACCGGAGGACGCGGTGGCCTCGTCGACCTGGTCCTGCTCGTAACCCGCCTGGGCTTCCGCCGATGCGCCCATGAAGAAGATATCGCCCGAGGAGTCCAAATCGAAGCCCCCGGCGGTGTTGTAATCGAGGGTGAAGAGCGGCTGCTGGGAGTAGCCGGATTGAAGGTCGAGGGCCTGGCCGTGCGCGATTGCGCAGGCCGACGAGAGGGCGATGGAGATCGCCGCGGCGAGTTTTTTCATTTTTTCTGGTCGTTGGGAGAGACCAGAAGGGAGCGCCGTGAGATGGCGGCGGACCCGTGCCGATCCCTCATGCTTCTCTTCTGCGAAGAAGGTTTTTCGAGCCGTCCGTACACACGGGGGCCCGCTTGAGGGCGCACGGGGCGAATATTCTGGCTCCTGGCTTGCCTTCTTCCCGCCTTCACCGCCTGTTGAGGGCGATTGGTCTATGGGAAGTTGTATCCAGTTACAGCAGCGCGACTGCTTCCGATTCTCACGGAATTCCTCGCGTCCATGCGCAACGAACTAATCTCGCAAAGAACTGGGAGGGGTTTTAGCGCGCGGGGGAGCGGGGGGCAATGGAAAACTGATCGAACGCGCGCGGGGCGCTCACACGTAGGTGAATGTGCCTGCGCCTGAGATGTCGGGGCCCGTCGGGGCGGAATTTCCCGTGACCTTGGCGACCTGGAGCGTGACGCTGCTGTTGGCATCGTACACGCCACCGCCTGCGGCGACCGCGGTATTCCCGGAGATGGTCACGCCCAGGATGCTGCCGGGAGCCACCTGTCCGACATAGATCCCGCCGCCATTCGTGCCGGCGCTATTGCCGACAAATGAGCCGCCGCTTACGTGGAAGCCCGTGACGAAAGCGATATTCATCCCGCCGCCGTAGAGGCCGGCGTTGTTGCCGGCGACCGTGGTGTTTTTAACGGTGGCCGAGGAGGAGCCATTGACGTAGAGGCCGCCGCCGCCGTTGATGCAACTATTGCCCGTGATTTTCGAGGCGGTGATCGAAAACGCGCCGCCGGTTCCGATCAGGTTGCCGTCGCCGGCGTAGATGGCGCCGCCCCACTTGGCTATGTTGCCCGAAAGCGTGCTGCCGGTGACCGAGAGGTTCACTGCATTCGCGCCGTGACCGTAGGCGCAGATGCCGCCGCCATCATCGGAGATCGCCTCGTTGCCGGAGATGGTCGAACTGGAAATGGTGAGGGCAATCCCCTTGATGGCATATACGCCGCCACCGGAGTAGGCGGTTTGGTTATCGGTGATGTGGGAGCCCTTGATCGTCACGTTCAGCGCCGGAGCCGACCCGCTGCCGTCGACGAAGATGCCGCCGCCGCCCTGGTACGGCGTGCTGGGCTGGGCGGTGGTCGTCCGGTTGCCGCTGATGGTGCTGCCGGAGATAGTCAGCGACGTAAAGGCCAGGGCCTGCAGGCCGCCGCCGTAATAGACCGAGGTGTTGTTCTCGATGGTCGAGCCGGTGACGACCGCGTTGCCACCGCCGATGAACAGCCCGCCTCCGCCCTGCTCATGGCCGATGGAGTTGGAAACATTGCCAGTGATCTTCGTGGCGCTGATGGTGATCTTCGATGCCGCCATGACATTATTGTCCGCAAGCCATAATCCGCCGCCGTAGCCGGCCGTATTGCCGGAAACGAGGGACTTTGTGATGGTCATTCCGGCGCCCGTGGTCTTGAGATGCCCATAAATGCCGCCGCCCGTGGTTGCGCCCGTGTTGCCTGTGACCACGCTGCCGGTCATGCTAAAGGAGTCGAGCCCGTAGAAATTTACGCCGCCACCGCCATTGCCCGTCGCCGAATTGCCGGTGATCAGCGAATTGCTGATGCTCAGCTTTGTCGCGCCGCCCCGGCCTGAATTGCCGTTTACCCATACCCCGCCGGCCGTGGGGGCCGTGTTCCCGGAGATGGTGACGTTTTTCAACGTGAGCGATTCGGTGGAGTAAATGCCGCCGCCATATCCGTATGGGCTCGATTTACCGTGCTCGACCGACAAGCCGCTGATGGTCACCGGCTGGTCGGTGTTGGTTGTTTTGTTTAGAATGACGAAACCGCTGTAGTTTCCGCCGCCATCGATGATGAGCTTGCCCGCGCCGGGACCCTTGATGGTGACATCGCCCTGGCTGGTCAGCGATCCGCTGGTGAGGGTGATGATATTCTCGCTGTGCACGGGTGGAGCGGGGAGATGGAAAATGATTGTATCCGGGCCAGGATGAGAGTCCGCCAGCGCGAGTGCGGCCCGCAGGGTGCCGGCGCCGGAGTCGGCGAGGGAGGTAACGATGAAGATCGACGGGGCGATGCGGGATTCGAGCACCTCGATGGAGGAGGAAGTTGCCGCATTGCTAAGATGGGGCTCGCGGAGCGCTGAGAGAAGAGTCGATTTCATAGGAGCGGAGCTTGCCGATTGTTGACGGACAGAAGTATCTCCCCCGCGCACCAGCTTCAGCCACAAGGCCTTACGAATGCAGAAGGATCGGCCAAAACAGTGGCGAAACTACCGGGAGAAGTCACGCCGAAAATGATTTGTGCTACCTGGTAAAAGGCCTGAAAGGCCGATTTCGCGCCGAAAGAGCAGGCAGCGTACTTGCGCTCGTTTCCGGAAAACTTTGCGTCTTGGCGCCTTTGCGTGAGTCCCTCTTCCACAAGAGATTAGCCTCACGCAAAGTCGCAAAGGCGCCAAGAAGACCAGAGCAGGCGACTCTCGAAAAAAGCGCGCGATCAAAGATCAAAACGCAACCCTACTGCCTTTTTGGAGCCATTAATTCCAATCCAAATACTTACTCCGAATTTCGGAACGCCCTCTTTTACGGCGAAGTTGAGGGAGATGGAGAAATGGACACCGATGGGGAGGGCGAAGCGGAAGTGGAAGGCTCGGGCGAGGCGGATGGAGTTGGCGATGGCGTCGGTGTGGGCGGCGGAGTCGGCGTGGGTGTGGGAACGGTCAAATCTTTCCACGCGAAGAGCTGGCCGTTGTAGCCGCCGGCTTCTTTGAGCAATGCATCGACGCGGTCGTGCCAGTGGGCGAGATCGGGCGGGGCGAAGGGGTGGTCGGCGGTGCCGGGGAAGATCAGATAAGTGACCTTGAGCGGGCTGACGGGGCGATTCTCGGAGGTGGCCAGCGGATTCAACTGTTGCGCGATTCGCAGCGACGCCTCGCCGACTTTATTCGACGGGCCCGCGTCACCGATGATGGCCGGGTAGATGACGCCGCCATAAACGATGGCGCAATAGTCGCCGATGCCGGGCGAGAAGGGATCGTCCTTTTGCCCGACGGCGAAGGTGGGGACGACGATGTAGGGATCGTCCGCGGCGACGAGGAAGGATTTGCCGCGCAATTGCTTGATGTCCCACTGCGCGGAGCCGATGGAATCCAATATCTGCTGGCGCTGGGCGGCGGTCGTGGCCGCCTCCAGGCTGGTTTCGAGCGTCTCGAGGCGCGCCTCGCGCTCGGCGAGGAAGGGATTGGGAACGGCGCTGCGCTTGGGCCATTTGTAACTGGTGATGGGCTGAAAGGTCTCCGAGTTCGCATCCACGTCCGGCACACGATCGCTGTCGGAGCCGTCGCTATCCGTGTCCATGGCGGATTGGATCCAGAGAATCCTGCGCGGCGCGGTGGCCGGAGGGACGGCGGGCGGGGCGATTTCGAGAATGGTTTCGCAATCAAAGAAATCGTGCCGGGTGAGGAGCTGGTCCAGCCGGAGGAAGCTCTGCTCGACGGAAGCGACCTTGTGCCGGTAGAGGCGCTCGTAGAATGGGGAGACGTGGGCGGATTTGAGCCACTGCGCAAGCTGCGGGAAGAGCGCGGGCAGTGAGGGATCGAGCGCGACGAGGCCGTCCAGCGAATCGACCGCGCGCGGGATCCGCACGTGGAGATCGAGATGGAGCGAGTAGCTGGAGGAGGAAGTGACCTCCACCGTGGCGGGGCCGCCGGGCTCGGTGGAGAAAGTGGTTTGCAGCGAGACGCCGTTGAAGAGGCGGCCGGTGTCGAGGCGCTTGTAGGGGACGTAGAGGGGAGTGGGTGAAGGGACGGGCGTGGGCCGCGGGATCGGGCTGGGAGTAGGGCTGGCGACCTCGACGTGCTCGGGCGGACTGCAAGCCGGGAGCAAGAGGAGCGCCGCGCCAATGAGCGGCCAGGACCGGCGGAGGGGCATGGAGAGCTTACTTGGACACCAGGGCCAGGATCGTGAGGACGATGCTCGCAAGGCTGAGTACGGCCATGAGGCCGCCGGGAACAAAGGCTTTCTTGTGGACAAAATCGGGGACGAATTTTCCCGCCAGCAGCACCGACACGCAAAGGGCGGGAACCTCCGCTTTGAGGGGATGCTGGGGCAGGAGCAGGCTAGCCGCGATGAGGATGATGCCGGAGACGCCGCCGGCGATGATCGAGGCGAGGCTCTTTGCCTTCACATATCCCATGATGCCGCCGACGATGGTGAGAATGGCGAAGACGAGGTAATAAACCTTCACCACCTGGACGATGATGCGCACCTTCGCCGGCGCGCTTGCAGCAAGAATCGGCAGGGTCTCGAGGAGCGCGGACATGGCTTTTCCTTAACGGACGGGGCGCGGGCTGGCAATATCCTCCCTCGCCTCTTCCTCCTCGCCCGCGGCGGCCACGCTGGCATTCAGGCCGAAGCGCACCAGGGCAAACGGGAGGAGCGTCAGCAGGCCCACGCCGAGGAAAATGGCCCAACCGGGAATGACGCGGGCGCGGTCGCGCTCGATACCGAGCAGCGCCTCGTGAACGACGCGCTCGACGGGAACCTTGAGAAACTCCGGGGCGTCGAGGCCCGAGCCGGAACGTCCGCCGGAGGCGACCTCGCCAAACTCCGTATCGACGGGACCGGGACAAAGCGTGGTCACCGAGACGCCGGTGCCGCGCAATTCCGCGCGCAGCGCCTCGGAGAAGCTGTTCACGTAAGCCTTGGTCGCGGCGTATACGGCCAGTTGCGGCACAGGCACGAAACCGACGCACGAGGAGACGTTGAGGATGGCGGCGGTCTCGAAGGTGCGGAGCACGGGCAGCAGCCCGTGGGTGAGCCGCGTGAGGGCGAGGATGTTCACGTCGAGGATCGATTTGATCTTTGGCCACTCCGCGGATTGGAAAAAGCCGTGGTCGCCGAGGCCGGCGTTGTTGATGAGCAGATTGATGCGGACGCCTTCGTCCGAGAGCCAGCGGATGAAGCGCCCGAGGGCCTCGGAGTCGGCGAGGTCGAGGCCGTAGCAATAGACGCTGAGGTTGGGATTGGCGCGCAACAACTCCGCCTTGAGTATGTTCAGACGCTCCTGGCGGCGGGCGGTCAGGACCAGAGCCTGCGCGTGCGGCGCGAGCTGGCGGGCAAATTCCACGCCCAGCCCGGACGAGGCGCCGGTGATGAGGGCTGTGCAACCGTGGAAGAATTTCATAGAAGCTGGATTATGACGGTTCTGAATCTGGAAGCGCAAACACCGTTTGTGACGAAAGACGGTTCGAAAATCCGCAGCATCCTCGACCGTACGAATGCCCCAGTCGAGAACCAAAGTCTCGCGGAGGCGAGCGTGCCGCCGGGCGCGAGCACGCAGCGGCATTACCACAAGGTGAGCGAGGAATTCTATTTCATCCTCGAGGGAACGGGGCAAATGGAGATCGACGGGCAGGCGCGCGATGTCGGGCCGGGCGATGCGATCCTGATCCCGTGCGGCGCATGGCATACGATCACGGCGCGGGAGCCGCTGCGCTTTCTCTGCTGCTGCGCGCCGCCGTACGCGCACGAGGATACTTACTTCGCGTAACCGTCCGCGCTACGGTGACGGATCGGTGATCTGGAGCTCGAAGAAGAGAGCCGTCGCGCCATTGGTGGGCACGGAATCCTGCACGGTCTGAGTGGTTCCGTTGTCGCTGAGGATTTGTTCCGTGATGTTGCTGGTGCTCCAAGGGCCGTCGGGGCTGGCGGCCCATTGGGGCGTCACGGTCAGATAAGCGGCAGCGGCGTCGCTGCGATTATAGGTGAAGACAAAGTTCGAGCCCACGACGGACGCCCCAAAGGTGGCAACCTGCGGTATCGTCGGGTTCAGGCCCAGGAGATATTTCTCGAGGTTCGACAGGCCGTCGCCTGCGGGATCGGCAGTATCGGCGGCGTTGCCGCTATCCGCGGCTGTGCCGAAGTACTGGAGCCGCCAACTCTGGGCGGCAGACGGCGTGACGGTCACGTTGAAGGTGCTGTTTGCAATGAGCGAATTCTTGGTGACCGTCAGGGTCACGGTGCTGGCCCCGGACGAAGCGGCAGCCGGAGTCACTGTCACAGTACGGTTGATGCTCGATCCGGTAAGGACGACGGAACTGAGCGGAACGAGGCTTGGGTTGGAGGTGGTCGCGGTGACTACCATGCCGGTGGCGGGACCGAAGCCCGGCACAACGGTAAATGAAATGGCGCCGGTGTTCGAGTCCTCGTAGAGGTTTTGGTCCGCGATACTCGATATGGAGGGGGGAAGGTTATTGAAGTAAAACACGGCGGCGGAGAGATCATAGCCGGAGGAAGTAGTCCCCACCACAGTCTGCCGGATGAGATGATTGCCGGTACCGGTTACGGTAACGTGGCCGTAATCAGTGATCCAATAAGTTTGGCCGGGGGTGTATTGGTTCAGCGTGGTGCTGCTCGTATATACGGTGTTGCCCGTATCGAATTCCTGGCTGCTGCCGCTAAGGATCGTGCCGTCGAGAGACAGGTCAAGGATGCCGCGGCCGGTGTTGCCCTTCCATTCCATCTGGAAGTCGTAAGTCCCCGCGGCGAGGCCGGAGATGGTGTATTGGACCCATTGGCCAGTGCCGGTGGCGACCAACTCCTGCCATGACCCGATGGTGGTATCGGTCTGGGGGCTGACCGAATCGCCTGCCGAGGTCGTGGCAGTAAGATCGACGGCCTCATAACTGGTGCCGGAGGCCGCAATCGTATAAGTGGTGCTGCTGACCGCGCTGTCGGAGATGCCATTCGCGAATGCGATGGCTTGCAGGGTGGTATTCGAATTTATCGCGATGGGGCCGGTATAGAGCGTGCCGTTTGTCTCGGTAGGAGTGGTGCCATTGACGGTGTAATTGATCGAGGCGCCTGACGTCGTCGAGCTTATGGCGACGGACTCGCCGCCACTATAAGAGCCGCCAGGGGGACTAAAGGTAGGCGCGGCCGCCGTCGCGAATATTTCAAAAGGCTGGCTCGCGACCGGGCTGTCGGTGAGGCCGGAGGCATAGGCGATTGCGCTAACGGTGCCGCTGGAAGTGAGAGTAATCGGGCCGGTATAGAGCGTGCCGTGAGTTTCCGTGGGTGTGCTGCCGTCGAGGGTGTAGCGGATGGAGCCGGTGCTGGTGAGCGTGACCAGCGAGGTGATATTCAGTGTCTGACTTCCGTAGTAAGTCCCACTGGTTAGAGAAGAGCCGCTGGCCATCGTGAATGCGGGGACCGGTGCGACGGAAGTAATGTAATAGATCGAAGTATTCACCGCGCTGTCGGTCATGCCGCTCTCGTAGGCTATTGCCCGGACGGCGGCATAGTTGGTGACAGCGAACGGCCCGGTGTAGATGGTTCCGTTGCTCTCGGACGGTTCCGAGTCGTCAGTGGTGTAACGAATGGTCACGCCCGGCGTCTGGCAGGACAAGGTAATGGATTGCGCGGTGGAGTAACTGCCCGTCAATGGGCTGAAGGTGGGAGGGAAGCAAATATTCGCGCCGGTCGAGCTGCTGGAGGTAATCCGCAGCGCCATGGTGCCCGACATACCCGGATGCTCAAACAGAGGGACCGTTCCGGAGCAATTTGTCATCTGGGTGCCGGTCACGGAGTAAAACCCGACATCGTACGGGCTGTTGTTGGTGCCGCTGGCATTTACGTCGGCAATAAAATTGTCGAATTTGATATTCTTTCCGTCGGCGTCGTTCTTGATGGCTCCGCGTCCGTCGGGGGTATCCTCGTGCGCCTGGCAATTCGTGCTCGTATAATCGGGAATAGGTCCGACCCATCCGGGGAAGGTGCCGGAGATACCGGGATAACTGCCACTCAATGCGGGAAAGGCGGGAGTCCATCCCGGAAGAGTTCCGGATGAGCCGATAAATGCGATCCCATTCACGTGGCGCAAAAACCACCCGTAGGCCGGGTAAGGATCGAGCGCCTGGGGCACCCAGTTATTCGTTTCTGACGGGTAGTCGCTGGCCTGCGAAGTCGGTGCGCCACCGGTGCTGGTGACGGTCACGTTGTCGATCACGACATTCGTAATTGGGATGCTCGGGCTGCCGGAGGTCGAGGGATAGCCGAATATCGCGCAGGCGTGGGCATAATTGAAATAGGCGGCGTGGGCGGACCTGACATCGGTGACGCTGATATTCCGGATTCTCCCGACGGGCGGCGGACCCGGCGCGCGCCCCTGATCGGATAGCTTGAGATAAATGGGCGCGGCGCAGTTTGTCTCGGTAATTCCGCAAAAAGTCAGGCCATCGAGGATTGTGCCGTCGTTCGAAGTCATTCCAATGCCCGCCTTGCCCCCGCCGGTGAGGAGGCAATTGGTGAACATCATATCCGTGAAGTTACCGACTGTCTCGGAACCGAACTGAATTGCGTTGTTCTCAGTGGACAAGATCCAGCAATGATCGACGCGCAGGTCGCTGCAGTTCATCGCATAGCCCAATGCGTAATCGCTCTTCATGCACATCGCATCGTCGCTGCCCTGGATGACCGAATTGGTAATGAGACAGTGCGAACTTTGGATGAGGTCGAACGAGTCGCGCGAATTGGCGCACATCATATGATAGTTATTCATGTAGAGGTTCGCACAGCCCTGCATGAGGATGCCGAAATGCCCGGAACTGGTCATCGTGCCGTCCGTCAAGGTGATGTTGGTGCACAATACGAGCGACAATATCTTGTCGGCCAGGCCCTGCGTGTATCCCGAGTCATTATTGACGCTCGTCGATAGATGACCGTTGCCCGTGATTTCGCCCGGGCCCTCGATGCCGATGTTATTCAGGTTTTCGCCCCAGATCAGCGCATCGTGAAAGTAGTCATGCCCGAAATCCTGGTAGGATGCCCATGGGTTGTCATTCGGATAATACTCTCGAATATCATAACCTCCCGTGTTCCCTTTGATGATCGCGCCCGGCGCGAGGTAAAGAATGCAATTGCTCTTTAGCTGAACGGACTCGTAGCCCGTGGGGCCACCTCCGCCGCAAAGGTATGAGCCCGACGGAAAATAGACCAAGCCCGGGCCGGATCCGCTGGCGGTAGCCGATCCGCTGACGGCAATGATTGCGTTGTTGATAGCGGGGGTATCGATCGTGTTCCCGTTTCCCGTGGCTCCATAGTTCATGACGTTGGCGGAGCATGAGAGGATCGGAGGGGAAGATTGGGCGCGGCAGAGAGTCGCGAATGCGCAGCAGAGCGATAGAATCGCGAGCAGACGCATGTTGGGTGCTCTCATTATGGGAACTGGGGATTCCTCTCGGAAATTTGGGGGGCTTTGCTGGGGGTGGGCGTCACCAGCTTGATCCCTGCCATCATCCGCTGCCTGCCCCGGTTGTCAAGGGACGGCACCATAGGCCAAACGGTTTACGTATTATACCGTATGCCGCCCCGACGGCGACCAGATCAGACTTCCACCGGTTCCTGAGCTACCGCAGGCTCGACCCACTTCCCGTGCTCGCGGATCAGGTCCTTGAGACGCTCCACGGCTTCGGCTTCGGGAATGTTGAATTTCACCGGCGTCTTGCCGACGTAGAGGTTGACCTTGCCGGGAGCGCCGCCGACGTAGCCGAAATCGGCGTCAGCCATTTCGCCCGGGCCATTGACGATGCAGCCCATGATGGCGATTTTCACGCCCTTGAGATGAACGGTCGCGGCCTTGATGCGGGCGGTGGTGCTCTGGAGATCGAAGAGCGTCCGGCCGCAGGATGGACAGGCGACGTAATCGGTCTTGAAGATGCGCGAGCCGGCGGCCTGAAGGACATTGTAGGAGAGGCGCAGCGACTGGCCGGGGGCGGACTCGCCCTGGACGAGGATGGCATCGCCAATGCCGTCGCACAGGAGTGAGCCGATATTGGTGGCCGCGTGAAGGAGGGCTGTGAGGAAATCTTCGGAGGTCACGCCGGGCGCGAGCGCATCCTTGAGCAGGATGGGATGACGTGGATCGAGCCGGGCGGCCAGGAGGCGGTAGGCGGCGATGATGGGGAGATCGAGTCCATCGCGCAGGGTGACGAGCCTGGCATCGGGCGAGCTATTGAGCGCTGCGACGGCCTGTTCGTCGCGGGGGTCGAGTTCCTGGATATCCGTGTCCTCAACGACGAACTCCGGTTTGTAATCGCCCATGCGCGCGACTTTGTGGGCGACTTTTGCGAATTGATCCCGCCGGATGGCCACGCGGATCAATTCCTCGCCTCCGAGGCAAACCTGCTCCCCGGGCTCGGCGACGGAACATTGGGAAAGGGTCTCGGAGACGCGGCGCGCGTAGGAGAAGGGATCAAAGGAAAGCGGCTCTTCGGAAGCGATGCCTGCGATCGATCCGGCGCCGGCGTTGAACGGAGCGGCCAGCGCGCGCGCGACGGGAATCTCGTACACACTATCCTCGGTGAGCGAGACGCGGATGGTATCGCCGATACCATCGTGGAGCAGCGAGCCGATGCCGATGGCGCTCTTGATGCGGCCATCTTCGCCGTCGCCGGCCTCGGTGACGCCGAGGTGGATCGGGTAATTCCAATCCGGGCCCAGCTCATTGAGGCGCGCCGTCAGGAGCCGGTAGGCGTTGATCATGACCTTGGGATTGCTCGCCTTCATCGAGAAAATGAAGGCGTGGTAATCCATCTCGCGGGCGATGCGGGCGAACTCGAGCGCGCTCTCGACCATGCCGAGCGGCGTGTCGCCGTAACGGTTCATGATGCGGTCGGAGAGCGAGCCGTGATTGGTGCCGATGCGCATTGCGACGCCGCGCTGCTTGCAGAGCGCGACAAGCGGAGCGAAGCGCTCCTGGATGCGAGCCAGCTCGGCGAGGTATTGCTCATCGGTGTACTCGATGATCTTGAATTTCTTCGAGTCGGCGTAATTGCCCGGGTTGATCCGCACTTTCTCGACCCAGCGCGCGGCTTCGAGCGCGGCCTCGGGTTTGAAATGGATATCGGCGACAATCGGCACACCGCAGCCCTGATCGCGCAGGCGGCGGACGATGTGCTCGAGATTGGCCGAGTCCTTGACCGTGGGGGCGGTGATGCGGACGATTTCACAACCGACGGCCACAAGCGCGAGCGTCTGTTGCACGCAGGCATCTGTGTCCATCGTGTCACACGTCAACATCGACTGGAGCCGGATGGGATTGGCGCCGCCGACGCCGACCGTGCCCACCATCACCTCGCGGGTGGGCCGCCGGGCATATGCGTATGGGCTGGCGCAGTATTTCATCAATGGGATGGCGCAGGCGCGGCGTCCTTCTGCTCGAACCGCATGTGGTCCTGCTTCGGGCCGAAGAAATCCTGCACATCAAAGAAGGCGATGTAGAGCATAAAACCGATGATGACGACGGCGCAACTGGTCTGAACAGCGTCGAGGACGCGGACGTTGACGGGACGGCGGCGAATGGCCTCGACGAGCGCGAGGGTGATATGACCGCCATCCAGCACCGGGATGGGCAGCAGGTTGAGGAGCGCGAGGTTTACGTTCAGCACCACGCTGAACCAGAGGGCCAGCAACCAGCCTTCGGGCGTCTGGAAGAACATGTAATAGACGCGCATCATCATCAGCGGACCGCCCATGTGCTGGAGCTTCACGTCGCTCTTGGGCGAGGCGATGGCGCCGACGGTGTCGAAGATGGTCGTCATGCTGGTACGGATCTGCTCGAGCGGATTCGGATGCGCGACCTGGAATTTCCCAAACTGGTCTTCCCAAACCCCAAACTCACCGTCCTGCCATACCAGCCCAATGCGCGGCGTTGTGTCATCGACGGGAATCTGCGGCGTAATCGTCACCTGCCGCGTGCCGCTCTTATTCTGGACGGTGAAAACGATCGGGTGGGTGCCCCGGGCGCGGATGTAATCGGTGATGGCGATGCTGTCAGGCATCGGCTTGCCATCGACGGCGGTAATGGAATCGCCCGCCTTAAGGCCGCCTGCGGCCGCGGGACTGCCGTCCTCCACTTCCCCGATGACGGCGCCGGAAGGACTTAACGGAACCTCGATCATGCGCCCATCGCGCTCGACGCCGAGGGTGTAGGTATTGGCGCGGTGATTCATCACATACTCGGCCACGGCCTCGCTGGTGTAGGCGGGGTAGCCGTCGATGCTCATGATGACGTCGTTCGGCTTGAGGCCGGCTTTGTCCGCGGGACTGCCGGGATCGACCCGAGCCACCATCGTGTGCTGGGCAGGCAGGATGCCGATTTCACGCAGCGCCTTGCGCATCCAGGGCTTTGTGGGCTCGATCTCCGGCTTGGGATTAAAAGTGAGGGTTTTGGCGACCCCGTTGACCGTGCGCTCAACGGAAATGGGAATCGTATCGCCCTCGCTGCGGATGATTCCCCAAGTGATGCTGTCCGCTCCCATCCCGCTAAAACGGTGTACGGGATTGCCATCCACGGAAATGATCGTGTCCCCTGTCTTAAGGCCGGCCTGAGCCGCCGGAGAATCGGGCAGGACCCAACCGACGGTCGTAGTGGCTTCCGATTCCGTCACGGGCCGCCCGACGACCCAGACAATCGTCGCGAAGACGACCGCCAGCAGAAAGGAGAACAGCGGCCCGGCAAATGCCACGATGATCTTGGTAAGGGCCGATACGGGAGGAAGCTGGTCGCGCGGGATCTCGGTCCGGCCTTCCATGATCTCCATGGGGGCCATCTGCGGCAGGGCGACGAAACCGCCGAAGGGAATGGTCCCGAACGAATACTCGACCCCTCCGATGGTCTTTTTCCAGAGCGGCTTGCCGAACCAGATGCCGAATTTCTCGATCACCATGCCGCGCCACTTGGCGGCCAGGAAGTGCCCCAGCTCGTGGACGATAATCATCAGGTTGAACACCACGAGAACTTCGAGCCCGATGAGGATGAACTTGAGGAGATGCAGGAACATAGATGGGGTGGTGAACAGGACCGGCTCCGGCCCGGAAGCGTTCAAAAAAAGTCGATGCGGAATGCCGCGGTCATTGAGGAGTCGATACGAAGCCCTCAGCCGCGGCCCGGGCTTCGCAATCTGCCCGAAGTATATCATCGAGTCCCGGTTCCGCAACGGGAGCATGCCGATGCATTACATGGGCCACCGTCTCCCAGATGCACGGGAACGGAATCCGCCCCTCCAGGAAGGCGGCGACGGCCACCTCGTTGGCCGCGTTGAGCACGGCAGGCAGCGTGCCTCCGCGCTCCCCCGCCTCGCGAGCGAGGCCGAGCGCCGGAAAATCCGCGTGGCGCGGCGCCTCGAAGTCCAGGCGCGAGAGTTCGGCGAAATCGAGGGGGCGCAGCGAATTCGGGACCCGCTCGGGCCAGGTGACGGCGTACTGGATGGGGAAGCACATGTCGGAATGGGAAAGCTGGGCGAGTACCGAGCCATCCACGAATTCCACCATCGAATGAACGATGCTCTGGGGATGAACCACCACATCGACCCGGCCCATCTCGACGTCGAAGAGCCAGCGGGCTTCGATCATCTCAAGGCCCTTATTGAAGAGGGTCGCGGAATCGATGGTGATTTTCTCGCCCATGTTCCATGTGGGATGGCGGAGCGCCTGCTCGCGGGTGACGTGCGCCAATTGCTCCGCCGGCAGCTTGCGGAACGGGCCGCCGCTGGCGGTGAGAATGAGGCGCCTGACCTCGCTCGATTCGCGCCCCTCGAGGCATTGGAAGATGGCGTTGTGCTCGCTGTCGACCGGGAGGACTTTCACCCCCTTGCGCCGCGCCGCTTCCATGACGGCCTCGCCGGCCATGACGAGGATTTCCTTGCTCGCGACCGCGATGTCCTTGCCTGCCTCGATGGCCGCGAGGGCGGGCTTGAGGCCGCCGGTGCCGACGATGGCGATCAAGACAAGATCGGCCCCGGGCAGCGTGGCGAGCTCGATCAATCCCTCCTCGCCGCGGTGCCGAACGAGCGGATCCAGGTCGGCGGGTACCGCGGTGCGCGGGCAGGTGGTGCATAGCGCGGCGTGCGGAAAGCGGGCGGAGAGTTCGCCGAGCTTGGCGAGGTTCCGATTGCCCGACATGCCGACGATCTCCATGCGGTCCGGAATGTCGTGGGCGACTTTCGCGGCGCTCTGCCCGATCGAGCCCGTGGCTCCAAGGATGACGACGCGGCGCTTTTTCATTGGCTGATCCCGACGCCGAGGACGAGCCTCGAGTAAAAGAAAAGCAGCGGCGCGGTGAAGAGGAGGCTGTCGATGAGATCGAGCACGCCGCCGATGCCCGGGAGCATGTGGCCGGAGTCCTTCGTATCGGTGCTGCGCTTGATGATCGACTCCGCGAGGTCGCCGATGATCGCCGCGAACCCGAGCAGCACGCCCAGGATGCCGGCGTGGAGCGGAGTGAGCACCTTCAGCCGGTCGCCGGCGAGGAAGAGCGTGCCGTAGCTGCCCATCACGGCGAAGGAAATGGCTCCGAAAAATCCCTCCCACGTCTTCTTCGGCGAGATATGGGGGATGAGCAGATGCTTGCCGCAAAGGCTGCCGACCACATAGGCCCCCATATCGGAGAACTTCGTCACAACGATGCAATAGAGCACATAATACTGGCCGGTGAAGTGATTGCCGGCATGCGGGAAGAGGTACACCAGCTTCGTCACGAAATTGAAGAGCCAGACGACGTAGAGAAAACCGAAGATCGTGTAGGACATCGTTTCGACCGGACGGATGTCGCGGGTGCGCTCGAACATTTGCCGGGCGAAGACGACGAGCAGGAAGAAGAGAATGACCGCGAGCTCGAAGTCATAGGAATGGGCCAGACCGATCTTCGAGTAATAGAGGAAGCTGCCGGAAATGAAGATCACGCCGCAGATGAGGCCGAGGACCTTGAAATTCGGCAGGTTCTTGTGATCGAGCATCCGGTAGAATTCCCAGAGGCCCAGGAGCGCGATGGTCCCGACCAACAAAAAAAAGCCAACCTCGAACCCGGCGAAGATAATCCAGAGCGCCACCCCCCAGAGCGCGACCGAACTGCACAGGCGGCGGATGAAAACCGAGCGGGTGGTGGATATCATTTGCGGGCCGCCAGAGAGAGCGTCCGCGCCTTTCTGACACCCCTATTTCATCATATTCAAGAGGATTTGATACATTCCCGTGTAGAAATTCCCCATCAGCGCCCCATCGCCAGTGCGCTCGCCTCGCGCGCGGCGGCCATGGCCTGATCGGGCTGGTTCATTTTGTAGAGAATGGCAGCCAGCATTGTGTACTGCGCGGGCTGGGCCGGGTCGCGGGCAATCGCCGTGAACTGAGCCTCGAGCGCCTGCGGCAATTGGCCGGCGAGGACATCCGTCTTTGCGGCCTGGGCGAACGGGGCGGGATTGTGGATATCGAGCGACGCGGCTTCGTTGCAATCGGCAATGGCGGTGGGGTAATCGCCCGCGGCGGCGTGCAGGCGGGCCAGCACGAGATGGGAATCAAGATGCCACCAGTTGCGCTGCGCAAAGCTCTCGACCGCGGGCAGCGCGGCCTTGGGACCCTTGGTAGCCTGGAGGATATCGGCGCGGTATTGCTCGAGGTCCCAGACCTCCGGGTAACGGTTAACGGCGTCGTCGAGGATTGCCACCGCGGCATCGACCTGATGCGCGCCGTAGCGGATTGACGCGAGTTCGAGCTCCGCGTGCCAGCTTTGCGGCGTGGTCGAGGCCAGGGTCGCAGCCCCCTGCGGCGAGAAGGTCAGAAGTTGCTGAGCCTCCGCCTTGCGGCCCTGTTGCAGGAGATTCATTCCCAGCTTGATGCGAGGGGTGGGATAATCGGGGTATCTGGCCGTCATATCGCGGAGGATGGCCTCGGCCTCCTTGATCCTGCCCTTCCCAGCCACCACGTCCGCGAGATTGAGGCTCACTCGCTCGGGGAATCCACCCGCGGCGATGGTGCGCCGGAAGAACGTCTCCGGGTCAGCCCAATCGGCGGAGCGATAAGCGGTCCGCACTCCCAGCGCCAAAACGGCCAGCGGCAACGCAACGGCCAGCGCACGATGGAATCGCGGCGGGATCGCACAGGCGAACCCGGCCAGCATTACCAGGAATCCGGCACTCGCCATGTAAATCCAGTGCTCGGCCACCTGGGCATTGAGTGGGAAGAGATTCGAGATGGGCAGAAAACCAAGCACGAACCATGTCACGCCGAAGATGCGGATCTTCCGGCCCGGCAGCGGGCTCCAGCAGGCAAAAACAAAAGCGGCGATGGTGATGAGCCCCATCAGCGAGAGGTATTCGCCGCGCAGGTTCTGCTGCCAGGTGGGAAAGTCGCGATAGTCCGGCGCGTTCCAGACGGTGCGCTCCATGTGCAGATTGCCGGGATAGAAGATGAGGCTGGTGTAATCGCCGAGCGCGCGGAACATGAGCATCACCCGGTCGGCCAGGGGCAGGACGATGGCATCCGCCCGCAGCGGCCGCGCCTCGGGCAGGCGCCTGAGCCAGAGGTAAACGGCGAAGACCGCCAGGAGCGCCCCAATTTCAATCCACTTCGTGCGGAGCGGCAGGCCGCGCTCGAAGGCGAACAGGTAAATCGTGAAGAGGCCGATCCATGTGATGCCGATCTCCTTCGAGCAAAGCGAGGCGAGCATGCAGAGCGACGCGAGCGCCAGGGCCAGCGAGTGCCGCCACCCGGTGCTCGCATTCAAAAAGAGCAGCCAGCCGGCGAGTGCAAACATCATGGCAATCGAATCGGCCCTGCCCGAGACGTAGGCCACCGCGGCGTTGTGAATGGGATGGACGGCCCAGAGCAGGCCGATGGCAAATGAGGCCGCCTCGCCGAACACCGGCGACACGTCGGGCATCCCGCGGAGGCACCGGCGCACGACCAGGAAGAGGAGGAACGCGCTGGCGGCGTGGAAGAGGATATTCGAGAGGTGATAGCCGAACGGGTCGCGGTTCCAGATGGCGTAATCGAGGATGTAGGTCAGATTCTGAACCGGGCGATAGTAGAGCGAGAAGGAATCCAGGAAGAGCCAATGGCGGAAGACCTCGAAGACAAACCGGGGGCTTTTGAAGAAAGGATTGCTGCCGACCAGGTAATTATCATCCCAAAGGAATTGCCCGTGCAGCACCGGCGCATAGGCCAGCACGCATGCGAGCAGGATGAGCGCGCCCCCCAACAGGGTGCGAGCGAGCGGAGTGCAAAGGGACTTTGCGGGCGGCCACGACACACCACCTGTCCTAGCAGGAGACTTGCCATCTCCCCTCCCCTGCCGACGGAAAACGAAAAACCCGGCCTGCCTGATCGGCTGGCCGGGTATCTCGGTTTGATTTGGGTTAAGACCGGGCTTGAGGCCCGAGCGGCCTTAGTCTTAGTTGTGGTACGGGGACCAGAACGTATTCGGAGCGACGTCCGAAAGGGTCAGCCAGGCGGCCTGCGGGACATTGGGCAGGCTGTCCACGGTGAAGGTGCCCCCTGAGCTGCCGGCGCCGTAGGTGTCGCCGAAGATATCAGCACCAGTGGTGTAAAGAACGGTGCCAGTCTTGATGTAGTTCTTCAGGTCGGTGAGGTTGGCGCCAGCGCCGCTGGTCTTGTTGTTCTCGATGGCGTACTGGTCGGTCGCGCTATCGAGGATGCGGAGGTCTTCCAGCACACGGGTGGCCTGCGAGCGCTTGCGGGCACGCAGGAAGTTCGGGACCGCGATAGCGGCCAACAGGGCGATAATGGCCACCACGATCATGATTTCCACGAGCGTGAAGCCACCACGGCGATTTTGAATGTTCTGTAGCATTTTGTGATTATTTCTATTTATGGTTTTTATTGCCAATGGCTTTAATGCTAGTGGCACTGGAGATTCAAGCAGGTCTGGTGCCACGCATCCCCGGTTCATGCCAATTTGGCCATTTTCGGCGCTTTTTCCTCCCTGGGCGGCAGAGGGGCTGCTCTTAGCTCTTTGCCCATGTTCAA
>Ga0206833_1011_pt1 | contig 52627 bp, 61 predicted proteins | sample Alteio_BWOrgCont_32_FD_152891 | JGI IMG/M metagenome (GOLD analysis project Ga0206833, IMG submission 152891) | Enriched cells from forest soil in Barre Woods Harvard Forest LTER site, Petersham, Massachusetts, United States -... | ecosystem: Environmental > Terrestrial > Soil > Temperate forest >... | reverse complement strand
TTCGGGTGAGTCTTATAAGCAGGGATTTAATTTTAATTACGAGGTTGGAGGTTTTATGCAATTTAATTTCAGCAAGCGTTTTGGCTTACAGCCGGAAATAAATTTTGTGCAAAGCTCTTCTACATTTTCCAATGACCAGACGGATGTTTATGCAGATCTTTTTCAGGGCGGAAGCCAAAAAAATGCTACGTTAAATTATCTGGAAATACCATTATTATTGAACATTAATGTTGGCGAAAGCAAGCATGTTAAAATACAAATAGGCCCATCTTACGGCGCATTACTAAGCCAAACGATCGATAGTTTGGAAACGAATGGAAGCATCAATTATAAGAAGTCGGACTGGAGCGCTATTGGCGGTTTATGGATACAATTGCCTTTCGTAAATTTTGGGGCAAGATATAAAATAGGATTATCAAATATAAATAACAGTCCCATTCAATCTGAAAATTGGAAAAATCAGGCGATACAAATTTTTGCAGGCGTTACTTTTTAAAAGGCATAAAGAAGTTCATCGGAATTTATACAAAAAGATGGGGTTGTTTAATAGCAACCCTTTCTTTATTTTTAATAAAATAATTCATCCGTATGATAACATCAATGCCGCTGGAAAAATTCCTTTTTATTGATATTGAAACTGTATCTCAAAATGAAAATTTTCATTCTTTAAATAAAGATTGGAAATTACTTTGGGAAGAAAAGGTGATCCGAACTTTACCCGAAGAAGTTTCTATCGAGGAATATTATCCTCAACGTGCCGGTGTAATGGCAGAATTTGCAAAAGTGGTTTGTATCAGTATTGGCTATTTTAAAAAAGAAGCAAATAATTATCAGCTTCGTATAAAATCAATTTATTGTGATGATGAAAAGGAATTATTGCAATTATTTATACAAACTGTAAATCAATTAGAAGCTTCCAATAATAAATGGAGTTTTACCGGCCATAATATTAAAGAGTTTGATATCCCGTTTTTATGTAGAAGATTATTAGTAAACGGATTGCCAATCCCAAATTATCTTGATTTCCAAAATATGAAACCTTGGGAAACCAATATGATAGATACTTTTCAGTATTGGCGTTTCGGCGATTATAAAAACTTTACTTCATTAAAATTACTAGCTGCAGCTTTAAATGTTCCTTCACCCAAAGATGATATTGATGGAAGTATGGTAGGCGACGTTTACTGGAAAGAAAAAGATTTACAACGAATCGCCATCTATTGCCAGAAAGATGTTGTGACCGTAGCCAATATAGTTTTGCGCTTCAAAAACCTGCCTATTTTAAACGATGAACAAGTTATATTTGTAAAATAAACCTTCGCCAAAAGCTTTTATGCTCATTTTCGATAAAAAATTTTGACTTTCCCTTTGCTATTTCAAATCATCCCCGTACCTTCGCACTCCATTTTAAAAAAACGGGAATTTTAAAGTTCTTTATATATGTCACAACGAATCAGAATAAAACTACAGTCTTACGATCATAATTTAGTTGATAAATCAGCAGAAAAAATCGTAAAAACTGTACGCAGCACCGGCGCAGTGGTAACAGGGCCAATTCCGTTACCTACGCATAAGAAAATCTTTACGGTATTGCGTTCTCCTCACGTTAATAAAAAAGCAAGGGAGCAGTTTCAATTGTGTACACACAAGCGTTTGTTAGATATTTACACCAGCAGCAGCCGTACAGTAGATGCTTTAAGCAAACTGGATTTGCCAAGTGGTGTGGATGTTGAAATAAAGGCCTGATGAACCTTCACGCAAGGCGTGAAAGGCAGAAGGTAAGTTCTTAAAGAAAAAAATTGAACACCTATCTCCGGTTTTAACTGGAGCGCTGGGTATAAAACAGATACAATGAAAAGTATTATTGGTAAGAAAATTGGCATGACCAGTGTCTTTGATGCCAGCGGTAAGCAAACTGCTGTAACCATCATCGAAGCGGGTCCATGTATTGTAACACAGAAGAAAACTGTAGAAACGGACGGCTACAATGCCCTCCAGATTGCTTTTGGCGATAAAAAAGAAAAACACTCCAACAAACCGGCTATTAGCCATTTTGCCAAAGCACAAACATCTCCCAAAAAAGTAGTAAAAGAAATCCGCGATAGCGAAATAGATAAAAACGTTGGCGAAACGATTACTGTTGACATATTTGCCGAAGGCGATAAAGTTGAAGTAGTAGGTACCACAAAAGGCAAGGGCTTTCAAGGTGTTGTAAAACGCCATGGCTTTAGCGGTGTGGGCGAAGCAACGCATGGCCAGCATGACCGTCAGAGAGCCCCTGGTTCTATCGGTAACTCATCCGATGCATCAAGGGTTTTTAAAGGTATGCGCATGGGCGGAAGAATGGGACAGGACAGAGTGAAATTGAAAGGCCTTAAAGTAGTAAAGATTTTTGCTGAAAAAAATTACATATTAATTAGCGGTTCTGTTCCAGGACATAATGGCTCAATCGTTTTAATACAGAAATAACATGCAAGTAGACGTTTTAAATATAAAAGGCGAAAAAACCGGAAGAACCATTGAGTTACCGGAAGAAATTTTTGGAGCAGAGCCAAACAACCATGCTATTTATCTTGCTGTAAAGCAATACCACGGTGCACAACGCCAGGGTACGCATAAAGTAAAGACAAGAGCTGAAGTACATGGTTCATCTAAAAAACTGCACAAACAAAAAGGTACTGGTGGTGCACGTAAAGGTAATTTGCGTAGCCCTATTTACAAAGGTGGTGGTACTATATTTGGGCCAAAGCCTCATGGGTATGATATCAAACTGAACCGCAAAGTAAAAGACCTTGCTAAGATTGGCGCACTAAGCCATAAAGCGAAAGAAAATGCAATTGTTATTGTTGAAGATGTAACATTGAATGCACCTAAAACAAAAGAATTCGCAGGTATCTTAAGCAGCTTAAAAGTTAGCGGTAAAAAAACATTGTTTGTTATACCTGAATATAACGATAACGTGTACCTGAGCTTAAGGAATCTTGAAGGTGTGAATGGTACTTTATTAAGCGATGTAAATACATACGATATTGTTGATGCGAAAGTGATAGTATTTACAGAAAGCGCTGCAAAGATTTTTAGCGAAGAAGAAAAAGCATAAACATTAATTAGCAAATTAGTTATGAAACAGTCTGAAGTTTTAATAAAGCCGATTTTATCTGAAAAGATAAATAAGCAAACAGAGAAGATGAACCGTTATGCTTTTGTAGTAAACAGGAAAGCTAACAAACTGGAAATTAAAAAAGCAGTAGAAGAATTCTATGGTGTACAGGTAAAAAATGTAAACACTACAGTTATTCCTTCTAAAGCAAAGGCACGCCAGACAAAAGCCGGAATGGTAGTTGGCCGCAAGCCTGCTAAAAAGAAAGCATTTGTAACAGTTGCAGATGGCGAAACAATTGACTTATATACAGTATAATTATTTATAAATGAATGGTTGCCGGCACCGCAAAGCTGGTAAAAACAATAAACAATGGCACTAAAGAAATATAAACCGATTACAGCAGGAACCCGTTGGAGAATTGGTAATGCGTATGCAGAAATCACTACAAATATTCCTGAAAAAACATTGGTAGAAAAGCAAAAAAGCACTGCCGGACGTAATGTTCAAGGTAGAAGGTCGATGCGCTACATGGGCGGTGGAAACAAAACCATGTATCGTATTATCGATTTTAAAAGAGATAAAAAAGATGTACCCGCTGTAGTAAAATCAATTGAGTACGATCCAAACCGTACAGCATTTATCGCATTATTGAATTATGCTGATGGTGAAAAACGTTACATCATTGCGCCGAATGGTTTACAGGTTGGTGCTACCGTTTTAAGCGGAGATAATATCGCTCCCGAATTAGGAAATGCATTGATGTTTAAAAATATGCCTTTAGGTACTGTAGTTCACAATATTGAATTACAACCAGGGCAAGGTGGCAAATTGGTTCGCAGTGCAGGAGCGTCTGCACAGCTATCCAATAAAGAAGAGAAATATGCTGTTCTTAAAATGCCAAGTGGTGAATTAAGAAAAATATTGATAAAATGCTATGCTACTGTTGGTGTTGTTAGTAACAGCGACCACAATTTGGAAAGCTTAGGTAAAGCCGGAAGGAACCGTCACAAAGGCATTCGTCCACGCACACGTGGTGTTGCGATGAACCCTGTAGATCACCCGATGGGTGGTGGTGAAGGTAAAGCTTCAGGTGGACATCCACGTAGCCGTACCGGTAAATATGCTAAAGGTGAAATTACACGTACACGTGGCAAAGGCTCGGATAAAATGATCATCCAGCGCAGAAACGGAAAGAAATTAAGTAACAAGTAATTTAATAGTTAAAATATCCTGATTAATAAATCAGGAGAATCAACAAAAAAGAAAATACAATGGCTCGTTCGATAAAAAAAGGTCCTTATGTAGATGCTAACTTAGAAGTAAAAGTGTTAGCGATAAATGAAGGAAAAGGAAAGAAAGGTGTTATTAAAACATGGTCACGCCGTTCTACAATCACTCCTGATTTTGTAGGCCATACATTGGCTGTACATAATGGAAACAAATTCATACCTGTTTATGTAACGGAGTTTATGGTAGGACATAAATTAGGAGAATTTGCACCAACAAGGAATTTCAGAGGTCACTCAAGTAAGAAAATATCATAAAGTAATATTGAATTTAATATTCAAAAACAATATTAAATAATCGATATAAAATATTAAATAGAAATGGAAGCAGTAGCAAAATTGAACAATTACCCGACATCGCCACGCAAAATGCGCTTATTGGCTGATTTGATCCGTGGATTGGATGTAGATAAAGCATTAGGAGTTTTACAATTTAACCCAAAACATCCTTCTGTGCCGATGTATAAATTATTAAAGAGCGCCATTAATAATTGGGAACAAAAAAACAGTGATGCTAAGGTTGAAGACGCAAAGCTGGTAGTAAAAACAATTATGGTTGATGGTGGAAGAGTGATTAAGCGTATGCGCCCTGCACCACAAGGCCGTGGATATAAAATCCGCAAACGCAGCAACCATGTAACAATTATTGTTGATAGTAAAATCTAAAATAAAAACACCAAAGTCCAAAAGACAAAATCCAACTTTGGAATTTATAATTTGGAACTTGGAATTTAAATAAAAATTATGGGTCAAAAAACAAATCCGATTGGTGCCAGGTTAGGAATCATCCGTGGATGGGACAGTAACTGGTACGCACATAAAAAAGATTTCGGAAAGAAACTTGTTGAAGACAACAAAATCAGGAACTACCTGAATGCTCGTATCAACAAAGGTGGAATTTCCAAAATTGTTATTGAGCGTACATTAAACAAATTGATTGTTACTATCCATACATCTAAACCAGGTATCATCATTGGTAAAGGCGGTGGAGAAGTTGACAGGATCAAAGAAGAATTGAAAAAATTAACCGGCAACACAGATGTTCAGATAAACATTTTGGAAATCCGTCGTCCGGAATTGGATGCAAACATAGTAGCAGATACCATTGCCCGTCAATTGGAAAACCGTATCAACTACAAACGTGCTATCAAAATGTCAATCGCTTCCGCATTGCGTATGGGTGCCGAAGGGATTAAAGTAAAAGTTGGTGGCCGTTTAGGTGGTGCTGAAATTGCCCGTAGTGAAGAGATTAAACAAGGTCGTACACCATTGCATACTTTACGTATGGATATTGATTATGCAAACGTGTTCGCATTAACAGTGTATGGTAAAATAGGTATTAAAGTTTGGATTTGTAAAGGTGAAGTTTTAGCTAAAAGAGATTTGAACCCTAACATTTTAGCAGGCGGAACCGGCAAAGAAGGTGGTGAAAGAAATTTCGATAACCGTGGCGGCGACAGAGACCACAGAGGTGGCGGAAGAGATGACAGGCGCGGTGGCGGTGGTGGTGACAGAAGAGGCGGCGGTGGTGGTGGAAACCGGGGCGGTGGTGGAGGCGGAAGAAGATAATTACTTCGTCAATTTAAAAATGAATTGTATTAAGATTAATTCCTGAAATAGGAATTAGCAAATTGAATAAAGATGTTACAACCAAAAAGATCAAAGCACAGGAAGGCACAAAAAGGACGCATCAGGGAAACCGCTAAAAGAGGCGCAACTATTTCCTTTGGTACATTCGGTTTAAAAGCAATCGAGCCAATTTGGTTAACCAACAGGCAGATTGAAAGTGCCCGCCAGGCAATGACCCGTCACATGAAAAGGGAAGGGAATGTGTGGATACGTATTTTTCCTGATAAACCTATTACTAAAAAACCTGCAGAGGTAAGGATGGGTAAAGGTAAAGGTAACCCTGAATATTGGGCAGCAGTAGTAGAACCAGGACGCATACTGTTTGAAGCAGATGGTGTTTCATTGCAAGTTGCAAAAGAAGCATTTGAACTGGCTGCACAAAAGTTGCCAATAGCAACAAAGTTTGTAGTTAGAAGGGATTACGCAGAATAAAATGAATTTTGAAATTTCAATTTGAAATAAAATGTCAAAGAAAGTAGATTTTTTAGCGAGCATTAAAAGTTTAAATGCAGAAGAATTGCAGGCAAGGATTAAAGAAGATGAATTGCGTTTAAAGAAAGTATCTTTTGCTCACAGCATTTCTCCATTGGAGAATCCGCAAAGCATCCGTTTGTTGCGCAGGGATATTGCACGTGTAAAAACAGCATTAAGAAAAAAAGAACTTGGTTTTTAAGTAAACCTTTTAAATAAGATAACATGTCAGAAGTAGTAGTAGTCGAAAGAAATTTAAGAAAAACAAGGATTGGTGTAGTATCCAGCAATAAAATGGATAAAACCATTACCGTTAATGTAGAACGTAAGATCAAACATCCGCTCTACGGTAAGTTCTTGAAAAAGACAACTAAGTTTCATGCTCATGATGAAAAGAATGAGTGCAGCATTGGCGATACTGTAAAGATTGCAGAAACTCGTCCGTTGAGCAAAACAAAACGTTGGAGATTGGTGGAAGTGGTTGAAAAAGTGAAGTAAGTATACGAGCTTCAAGCCACAAGCTTCAAGCTACAAGTAAAATAATAAAATCAGAATGCATAAAGCTAAAGTCCTTGTGGCTTGCGGCTTGAAGCTCAAAGCTTAAAAATATGATTCAGCAAGAAAGCAGATTGAACGTTGCAGATAATAGCGGTGCCAAAGAAGTTTTGTGTATCCGTGTGTTGGGTAACTCCGGACAGGATTATGCTAAAATAGGCGATAAGATTGTTGTTACTGTAAAAGATGCAATGCCTGCAGGTGGTATTAAAAAAGGAACAGTGAGCAAAGCAGTTATTGTCCGTACAAAAAACAAGTTGCGCCGCAAGGATGGTTCTTATATCCGTTTTGATGATAATGCAGTTGTATTATTAAACGCTTCGGATGAACCAAGAGGCACGCGTATTTTTGGGCCAGTGGCTCGTGAATTAAGGGATAAAGGCTACATGAAAATTATTTCATTGGCTCCTGAAGTTCTGTAAGAAAAAAAGCTGAATAGCGTGTTGCCGTTACAGTGAGATTATTTTTTCCTTTTACTAAAAGAAAAAAATAACAGAACAAGTTCACAACGATGATGAGTAAAGGACCAATGTTGGTTACAAAAAAAGAAAAAAAGCTGAAAAGCACTTTATAAAATGAGTACAAGATTTAAACCGAAGTTTAACATTAAGAAAGGCGATAACGTTATCGTTATTACCGGTGATGATAAAGACAGCAAAAAACCACGCAAAGTTTTGGAAGTATTGGTGGAGAAAAATCGTGTGTTGGTGGAAGGCGTGAATATTGTTACCAAACACACCAAGCCTACAGCGCAAAATACCAAAGGTGGTATTCAAAAAGTAGAAGCTCCGATAGCGATCAGCAATGTAATGCTTTGGGATGCAAAAGCCGGCGCTGGTACTAAAGTTAAACGCGAAAGAAAAGACGGTAAATTAATTAGAGTATCTAAAAAATCAGGGGAGGCAATTAAATAATGAGCACACAAACATACACTCCGAGATTAGCAGAGAAATATAACAAAGAAGTTATTCCTGCTTTAATGAAAAAATTTGGTTATAAAACCATTATGCAGGCTCCGAAGCTTTCAAAGATCTGTTTGAACCGTGGCGTAAATGGTGCTGTAGCTGATAAAAAACTGATTGATATTGCTTTGGATGAATTAAGCACTATCACTGGCCAGAAAGCTGTTGCAACAATGAGTAAGAAAGATATTTCGAACTTTAAGTTGCGTAAAAATATGCCGATTGGTGCAAGGGTTACTTTACGTGGCGTTAAGATGTATGAGTTTTTGGATAGATTAGTGTCTGTTTCATTACCTCGTGTACGTGACTTTAAAGGTATTAATGATAAAGCATTTGATGGCCGTGGTAATTATACTTTAGGTGTTACTGAACAAATCATTTTTCCGGAAATTGATATTGATAAAGTAAATAAAATTACCGGTTTGGATATCACTTTTGTAACAACAGCTAACAATAATGAAGAAGCATTGGAACTGTTGAAAGAATTGGGTATGCCTTTTAAAAATCAAAAATTAAAAGAAAAAGAATAATCTCCGAAAATCAAATCCGATAATAATTTTTGGAATTTGATGACAGGAATTTAAAAATAAATTATGGCAAAAAAATCAGTAGAAGCCAGGCAGAGAAAGCGTGAAAAATTAAACGCAAAATTTGCAGAAAAAAGAGCAGCTTTAAAAGCGGCAGGTGATTATAAAGCTTTGGATCTTTTGCCAAAGAATGCATCGCCGGTACGTTTGAAAAACCGTTGCCAATTGACAGGAAGGCCAAGAGGTTACATGAGGCATTTCGGTTTGTCAAGGAATATGTTCCGCGACATGGCTTTACAGGGAAAAATACCAGGCATAACAAAAGCAAGCTGGTAATAGAATTTCAATTTTTAATTTAGAATTTTTAATTTATATGGTAACAGATCCTATAGCAGATTTTCTTACAAGAATCCGGAATGCACAGATGGCGAACCATCGTATAGTGGAAATCCCTGCTTCAAATTTAAAGAAGCGCATTACTGAGATATTGTATGACAAAGGTTACATTTTGAAATACAAATTTGAAGATGACAGCAAACAAGGTGTTATAAAAATCGCTTTGAAATATGATGCATCTACCAAATTGCCTGTTATTCAAAGTTTGGAAAGAGTGAGCCGTCCTGGATTGCGTACGTATGCAAAACCAGATGAGTTTAAACGTGTGAAGAATGGTTTGGGTATTGCCATCGTTTCTACTTCTAAAGGAGTAATGACGGATAAAGAAGCAAAAGCTCAGAACGTGGGTGGCGAAGTATTGTGCAATATTTATTAATTGATAAGATTGGCTGACAATTAAGTCTTTTAGTCGGGACTGAACACGGTACAATCATTTAGAATAAAATAAATTAAAACGACTATGTCTAGAATAGGAAAAAAACCAGTAGAACTTCCAGGTGGTGTTACAGTTGCCGTTGGTACTGATAATATTATTACAGTGAAAGGTCCAAAAGGAGAATTGAAACAAGCAATCGACAGGGATATTGTTGTAGAAGTAAAAGATGGCAAAATAGAATTAGGTCGTCCTACTGACCAGATCCGCCATAAAGCAATGCATGGTTTATACCGTTCATTAGTTAACAATATGGTGAAAGGAGTTACTGAAGGGTATAAAAAACAAATGGAATTAGTAGGTGTCGGTTTTAAAGCATCTAACCAGGGAAATATATTGGATCTAGCTTTAGGTTATTCTCATAATATTATTTTTGAAATTCCTAAAGAATTAAAAATTTCTACAGCTCAGGAAAAAGGGCAAAACCCAATGATAATGCTGGAAAGCATCGACAAGCAATTGCTTGGACAGGTTTGTGCAAAGATCCGCAGCTTGCGTAAACCAGAACCATATAAAGGTAAAGGTGTGAAATTTGCCGGTGAAGTATTAAGAAGAAAAGCGGGTAAAGCGGCTGGTAAATAATAATTGAATTATCAAATTATCTCCGGCAGTATCGGAGAAAAAATATAAGAATATGAATAACAAGTCAACAGCAACACAAAAGGTACGTTACCGTATCCGCAAAAAAGTTAGTGGTGTTTCCGGTAAACCAAGGTTAAGTGTTTTTAGAAGCAATACTGAAATTTATGCACAGCTGATTAATGATGATAATGGAACAACCATTGTTGCAGCTTCATCTAAAGAAAAAGATATCGTTGCGCAGAAAGTAAATAAAACTGAAAAAAGCAAACTGGTTGGAGCTGCTATTGCAAGAAAAGCTGCTGAATTGGGAGTAACAACAGTTGTATTTGACCGTGGTGGACGTATTTATCATGGCCGTGTGAAAGCAGTTGCTGAAGGTGCAAGAGAAGGCGGGTTAAAATTTTAATTATAAACTTTTTAATAAGAATAATAAATGTCAAAAGCAATTGAAAGCAGGGTTAGAGCAGGTGAATTGGAGTTGAAAGAAAAAGTAGTTTCTATAAACCGTGTGGTGAAAACCACCAAAGGTGGACGTGCTTTTAGTTTTTCTGCGCTTGTTGTAGTTGGTAATGGGGCTGGTGTGGTAGGACAAGGTTTAGGAAAAGCAAAAGAAGTTCAGGAAGCTATTACAAAAGGTATTGAAGATGCAAAAAAGAATTTGATAAAAGTTCCTATTATGCACGGTACTATACCTCATGAACAATGGAGTAAAGAAGGCGCTGCAAAAGTTTTAATAAAACCAGCCGCTCATGGTACAGGTGTAATTGCCGGAGGCAGCATGAGAGCTGTATTGGAAGCTGCAGGTATTACAGACGTTTTGGCAAAAAGCTTAGGATCTGCTAATCCGCAGAACGTGGTGAAAGCTACAGTAAAAGCATTGGCAACTTTACGCGAACCAATCAGTGTAGCTAAAACAAGAAACATTTCTTTAAAGAAAGTATTTAACGGATAATTGATTCGTCATTTATCAGAAAAAAATATAGATATGGCAAAGATTAAAATAACTCAGGTTAAAAGTGTGATTGACAGGTCTGAGCGTCAGAAAAAAACAGTTGCTGCTTTAGGGTTGAAAAAACTTAACTGGACTGTTGAAGTAGAAGCTACTCCGCAAATACTTGGCATGGTTAATAAAGTGAACCATCTTGTTAAAGTAGAACAGGTAAACTAATTTTTAAATGTTGAATTACAAATTCAACATTTAAAATTATAATTAAAAATAATTAAAGCGAGGGGTGATTCCCCGTAAGTACAAAATCTATAAACATGAAATTACATACTCTCAAACCAGCTAAAGGCGCAACACACAAAGAAAAACGTATTGGCCGTGGTGAAGCAAGTGGTAAAGGTGGTACATCTACAAAAGGTAACAAAGGTGGACAAAGCCGTACCGGTTACAAAAGTAAAATGGCGCATGAAGGTGGACAGATGCCAATCCAACGCCGTATTCCAAAACGTGGTTTTACCAACATCAACCGTATCGAACATAAAGTTATTAACTTAGGACAGGTTGATCATTATGCAGAAAAATATGGTATCCAGGAATTTACTTTGGAAAACTTATATGTTAATGGTTTAATTGGCCAGACCGATAGTATAAAAATTCTTGGTAATGGAGAAATAAAAGGAAAATATACTTTTAAAGTAAATGCCATTAGTGCAAAAGCAAAAACAGCCATTGAATCTGCCGGAGGCACTGTAGAGATAGTTAAATAAATTCACGATATTTGCAGACGCATTTCAGATGCGTCTTTTTAGTCTTGGTGCACAAAACATTTAAATCGTTTTAAATCTGTGAAGAAGTTCGTTCAAACACTCAAAAATATCTGGAGCATTGAAGAGCTGCGCAAGAAAATTATATACACTTTATTGTTGTTGTTTGTTTATCGCGTAGGTTCTTACATTGTTCTTCCCGGTATTAACCCCAATAAATTAGCCAGTCTGGCTAATAGTACCAATAGAAACGGTATGCTTGGTTTGCTGGATGCATTTGTAGGTGGGGCATTTCAACATGCTTCTATTTTTGCATTAGGTATTATGCCATATATCTCTGCATCTATCTTTATGCAATTGGTTACTATCCTTGTTCCGCAAATGGCTAAAGTGCAAAAAGAAGGCGAAAGCGGCAGAAAAAAAATCAATCAATGGACAAGATATATTACTGTTATTGTCACAGCTTTTCAGGCAGCAGCATATATCGGTTATTTAAAAAGCCCGGATAACAGACAGGCATTGATAGCTGGTTATGGTGACCAATTGTTTTGGGTATCAACAGTTATATTATTAACAGTAGGTACTTTATTTGTAATGTGGTTGGGTGAAAAAATTACTGATAAAGGATTAGGCAATGGTACATCTATCATTATCATGGTCGGTATCCTGGCGCGTTTGCCACGTGCGTTTGGCGAAGAATGGTCATCAAGGATAACAAGAGGTGGCGGTGGTTTACTTATCTTCTTAATAGAAGTTGCATTCCTGGTTGCTATTATAATGGGATTGATAATGTTGGTACAAGGCACACGAAGAGTACCGGTCAACTATGCCAAACAAATTGTAGGCAACAAACAATTTGGTGGTGCGCGAAATTTTCTTCCATTAAAAGTAAATGCTGCTGGTGTAATGCCAATCATATTTGCACAGGCAATTTTATTTTTGCCAACTATATTTACAGGGTTTACAGGCGGTGCAAAATATTTTACCGATCATACGAATGTAATTTATATGCTGATCTATTCGGTTTGCGTAATCGTGTTTACATTCCTTTACACAGCTTTGATATTTAACCCAAAGCAAATGGCGGAAGATTTAAAACGCAGCAATGGTTTTATTCCGGGTGTTAAACCAGGGCAGCCAACAGCGGATTATATCGGAACGATTATGGACAGGATAACATTGCCTGGCGCCGTTTTATTAGCGCTTATCGGTATCCTGCCGGGTATTTTTCAGTTAGTGTTTAAAACACAACAAAGTTTTTCAACCTTTTTCGGTGGTACTTCGTTATTAATTATGGTGGGTGTTATTTTAGATACTTTGCAACAAATAGAAACCCAATTATTAATGCGTCAATACGATGGATTGATGAATACCGGAAGAATACAGGGAAGACAGACAGTTGCATCAGGAATGTAAGTTATTAACCCCCAAAGAAAACGGGGTTGCGAAAATATTTATAAGCCCCGACTAATTGTCGGGGTTTGTTTTAAAAGAAAGATGGAGATATGATTCATTACAAAACAAAGGCGGAAGTTGAGTTAATGCGCGAAAGCAGTTTGCTTGTAAGCAAAACAATAGCCGAAGTAGCAAAGCATATAAAACCCGGAGTTAGCACACATCACTTGGATAAAATTGCAGAACAATTTATCAGGGATAATGGCGCTACGCCTTCGTTTAAGGGTTACCGTGATTTCCCGTTTGCAACCTGCATGTCAGTGAATGATGCCGTAGTGCATGGCTTTCCTACAAAACATGAATTGAAAGATGGCGATGTAGTTTCGGTAGATGTGGGAGTATTTAAAAATGGTTTTCATGGAGATAGCGCATATACGTTTGCGTTAGGTGATGTTTCGGAGCAGGTCAAACAGTTGCTGAAGGTTACCAAACAATCTTTATATAAAGGAATTGAAAAAGCCGTTTACGGCAATCGTATAGGCGATATATCTTTTGCTGTGCAGGATTATACTGAAAAACAATTTGGTTATGGAGTAGTTCGTGAATTAGTGGGACACGGCTTAGGCAGGCATTTGCACGAAGACCCACAAGTGCCCAACTACGGCAAACGCGGTACCGGAGCCAAGTTAAAAGAAGGAATGGTTATCGCTATTGAGCCGATGATTAATATGGGTACTAAAGATGTTTACCACGATGAAGATGGCTGGACGATACGCACTGCCGATAAAAAACCTTCGGCGCATTATGAACATAACGTTTGCGTGCAAAGAGGCAAAGCCGATATTTTATCTTCTTTTACTGAAATAGAAATTGCTGAGAGAGCAAATATTAATCTTTGTTCTGACTATTGAAAATTCTTTTATTTTTTCTCCCTTGATCAGTTAGCTATCACTTAATGCGTATATGTACGCATTTTTTAAAACAGGTATTTCTCACCTTGCTCATCGACATACAACGATAGTATGTTTGTGTTATCAGCCATATACAATTAATGATGCTGTTAAACACCAAAACTTATTCCGAACAAACTATTACGATGAGAAAACTCATAAGGATTCCAGGGGCATTATTATTTATGCTTGTTGCAGTGCTATTGCTTGTTCCAATGTGTATCATTGATTTATTAGTATTGATAGAACGCTGGAGAAAAAAGAAACTAAACCCCAAATTATAAACAAGTTTCTATCATAACTCTTTCTTTTCATAATATCTTTGAATCTATTAAGTAGCAAAGTTTTTGATGAATAAAAAAAGATTAATAGTTATTGGTGGAGGCGCTGCTGGTTTTTTCTGTGCTGTAAATGCTGCAAGATTAAATCCTGAACTGGAAGTTACCATCATTGAAAAAACAACAAAACTATTAAGCAAAGTAAAACTAAGTGGCGGCGGAAGATGCAATGTGACGCACAGTTGTTTCAGTATTGCAGATATGATAAAAAAATATCCTCGCGGCAACAGTTTTTTAAAGAAAGCTTTTCATTATTTTTTTACAACAGATACTATTAACTGGTTTAAAGAACGAGGCGTTGAATTAAAAACAGAAGCAGACGGAAGAATGTTTCCAATAACCGATTCATCCCAAACAATTATTGATTGTTTGATGAAAGAAGTAAATAAATATCATGTTGAAATATTGATGAACAGGGAAGTAAAGCAATTGACAATGGATAATGGACAATTGACAATTGAGTTTAGCAATAATGAAAAAATTCATACTGATTATGTTTGTGTGGCGAGCGGCGGTTATTCAAAACCTACACAATTTGAATGGCTGAAAAATATCGGGCATACCATTGAAAATCCCGTTCCATCATTATTTACATTTAATATGCCTGGGAATAATATCACTGCATTAATGGGAATTACCGTAGAAAATGTTTCAGTAAAAATCAATGGCACCAAATTATCCGAACAAGGCCCGTTATTAATTACACATTGGGGAATGAGTGGGCCAGCTATTCTAAAATTATCTGCCTGGGGTGCAAAGGAGTTGGCAGTCAAGAGTTATGAGTTCGGAGTTACTATTAATTGGTTGCCGTCTTTTAATGAGCAGACTTTGAAAGATAAATTTCAACAAATACGTTTTGATATTGCTCCGCAGAAGATTAGTAATAGAAATCCTTTTTCACTGCCACAACGCTTATGGCAATACTTATTACAACAATCAGGCATACACGAAGATATGCGTTGGGCCGATCTGCCGGCAAAAGAACAAAACAAGCTTATTAAAAATTTATGTGCGCAGGAATTTTTAATAAAAGGTAAAACTACTTTTAAAGAAGAATTTGTTACAGCAGGTGGAATTGCTTTGAATGAAATTGATTACAACACAATGCAAAGTAAAATAGCAAACAATTTATTTTTTGCCGGAGAAATTTTAGACATTGATGGTGTTACCGGCGGTTTCAATTTTCAAAATGCGTGGACAACTGGTTTTATTGCTGCTAAGGCAATTGCTGAACAAGCTTCATTATAATTCAGTATTTCTATCTAACCAGTCTTTTTCTTTTTTATCGCCGAAGGCTAATGACATAGCTGTAAAAAAAACGATAACTAATTGCAGTACTAAATTATATCCTGAGTTATCGTCAAAATCATTGAGCCAGTTGCGTTTTACGCCGAATGCCAGCATGCTTACCAATACAAGGCATACGGAACATATTATACAACCAACAATTAATAAAACAGAAGCGATAATTTTAGAAGCGGTGCTTGATGATTGCTTTATTTTTCCATATAAATAATAATACGCTCCGAAGAAAATCACATAAGGGACTATCACAACCAGGAAATGATAAATAGTAGTAGAGCCTGGTATTTCAACTAATGTCATTGAAATGAGGCGCAATAAAAAAACAAGCAACGCAATGAAGATCACAAACCCAAAAACCGTTGCCATCATTAAAATTATCAACCTTGTGTATTTATCAAAATTCGTCATATCAATATTGAATGACAAAGTAACAACAAATAAAATTCCAAAATCCAAATAACAAATTTCAAAAATTGTTTCTCTGGAATTTGTTATTTGAATTTTGGGTTTTGGAATTTTGCTGAATAGCGTGTTACTGTACAAGTGAGTGACACAACGATGTTGAGTAAAAAACAAATGCTGGTCACAAAAAAAATCCCACTGCGATTGCAATGGGATTTTGATATTTAAAAGCTTTTAAAATTATTCGCTTTTAGGAGCTTCGGTAGAATCACCGTCCATCTTCGCTTTCAGGTCAGCCAATGCACCGATATCACCAAGCGTTGTTTTTTCAACTTTGCTTTGTAAAGCTTTTACCGCTTTTTTGGTTACTTCAGCATCTGCTTTCTTTTCTTTCATCACAGCTTGTTTTTCTTCTTCAATTGCTTTTTCCCACAAACGTGTATGGCTTAATACGATACGTTTATCGTTGCGGTCAAATTCAATTACCATGAAGTTAGCTCTTTCATCAGCGCCGATGGTTTTGCCATCTTCTTTCAACAAATGACGGGCTGGGGCAAATCCTTCCAGACCATAAGGCAATTGTACTACAGCGCCTTTATCATCTTTCTTGGTAACAGTTCCTTCGTGGATGCTGCCAATGGGGAAAGTCTGTTCCAGTGAGTTCCATGGATCTTCTTCAATTTGTTTATGACCTAACTGAAGTTTGCGTCCTTCTTTATCAATGTTCATAATAACAACATCGATGTTCTGACCAACTTTCGTGTATTCGTTCGGGTTATTGAAACGTTTTAACCAGCTTAAATCGCTGATGTGTATCATTCCGCCGATACCAGTTGCCAGTTCAACAAACACACCGTATGGAGTAATGTTTTTAACAACGCCTGTATGTTTGCTTCCTTCAGGGAATTTAGTATCGATGTCGCTCCAAGGATCGTTTGTCATTTGTTTAATAGACAAACTCATTTTGCGTGCATCTTTATCAAGCGTTACTATTTTAGCTTCGTATTCATCACCAAGTTTAAAGAATTCTTTAGCGTTGATAGGATTATTAGCCCATGTAATTTCACTTACGTGAACCAAACCTTCAACACCTGGCATGATTTCTAAGAAAGCGCCATAGTCTTCAATGTTTACAACTTTGCCTTTTACAACTTCACCTTCTTTAACTGTTTCAGCCAACGTATCCCAGGGATGCGGAGTTAATTGTTTCAAGCCAAGGCTGATACGTTTTTTATCATCATCAAAATCAAGAACAACAACATTTAGTTTTTGATCCAGTTTCAATACTTCACTTGGATGATTGATACGTCCCCATGAAATATCAGTGATATATAATAAACCATCTAAACCACCAAGATCAAGGAATGCTCCGAAATCAGTGATGTTCTTGATTGTTCCTTCAAGAACCTGGCCTTTTTCCAATTTGCCAATGATCTGTGCACGTTGTGCTTCAATATCACTTTCAATTAATGCTTTATGAGAAACTACAGCATTCTTAATTGTTTCGTTAACCTTAACAACTTTAAACTCCATTGTCTTACCAACAAACTGATCGTAATCAGTAACTGGTTTAACGTCAATCTGAGATCCTGGTAAAAATGTTTCCATTCCATAAACATCAACGATCAAACCACCTTTGGTTTTACTTGTAACCAAACCGGTAACGATTTCGCCTGTTTTATGTAATTCAACAATTCTTTCCCAAGCCCTTGTAGTACGTGCTTGTTTGCGGCTCAGGTGAAGATTGCCTTCCCTGTCTTCTTTTTCCACCACCATTACTTCAATGATGTCGCCAACTTTTAATCCGCCAACTATGTCGCGGAATTCATTCAATGAAATCAATCCATCACTTTTAAAACCGATGTTTACAACCGCATCTGTTTTAGTGATCGCTTCAATAGTAGCCTGGATCATTTCGCCATCGTTGATCTGTTTGAACGTGTTGTCGTAAACAGTGTCATACTTAGCTTTTTCTTCTTTCGTGTAACTAGATACGTTGCGTTTGTCAACGCTCCAGTCAAAATCATCATGAGCTGTTGCCACTGTTTCAGGAACAGGCGCAACCACAGGCACATTTGATATCGCAGCAGTTTCAGTAGCCTCAGCCGCCGAACCTTCCTGTGCATCTGCGTTTAGTTGTTTAATAATATTAAATGACATAATTAAATCCCGGTTTTTTAACGGGAGGGCAAAGTTACAAAAAAGATTGTAGATTTTAGATGAGAAATGCCAGTTTTTTCGGGCATTTCAGGGCTTTTTTTAGCCTATTTCAGGGTGTAATAATTTTTAAGACAATTTTTTGGAACAAACTTCGGTTTTTCATTGCAGCATCGTTGTGTCACTCACTTGTACGGCATATCAATTTTGAGCTTTATCTATCCTTTTATTAAAACATACATTGTAGACAAAGCACTATCAATAACTATTCTTCCAATATCATTTGTTCTACATATTTCTAAAAATACTTTAGAGGACATTGAAATACATTTAGTTTCTTTTTTTGCCCATTCAAATAAAGCTGCTTTACTCGAAAATGCTCCAACAACATTTACTCCCTTATCAACATAGATATCTAATCTAATTTTATAACCTTCAGTAGTAATCTTCCAGCTTTCTGGTTCGCCATCATAGTCAGAGCGAATAACTAAAAATGCATTACCTTCTCTTAATTCATTGAACACTTTTACATAGTTTTCATGTCGATTATCTTTGCTGTATTCATCGAGCAGTTGCAATAGTTTAGTATTATCGAAATTTTCCATTTTATTTTTTTAAGTAATATATGGACAAATACTGAAATAAATAATCTCTTTCGCTTCAATAAAAGCTCAATAGAAATATGCCGTACAAGTGAGTGACACAACGATGCTTAATTGAAATACAAATGCCGGAAACAAAAAATTATTTATAAAGTCTGCAGCAACAAATCATTAAAATTCTGCAAAGAAGATATTTTCAGATCAGCAGCGCTCCATCTCGTTTCATGATGTTGATGTGGAGCAGGAACAACCACGCATTTCATCCGTGCAGCTTTAGCAGCAATCAAACCATTAAATGAATCTTCAAAACAAAGGCATTCGGTTGGTGATGAATTTAATGCTTCGGCACAATTTAAATAAACCTGCGGATGTGGCTTACCGTAAGCTAATTCTTCTGCCGAGCAAATAGCCCGGAAACAATTGCCAATTTTTAAATGGTTCATCACAGTATCAATTACTATTTGCGGCGATGAAGTAGCTAAACCCATTTTAAATTTTCGTGCAATAAAAAAATTAAGGATATGCGCCAAACCTGGCAACGGTTTTCCTTTGGTGGCAATTTTTTCAGTAACTTTTTCAAGAATAGCAACCCGTGCATTTTCTGCTTCCGTCATCGGTATTTTATAATAACTAAACCACCATTGCACAAATTCTTTCGTGCGCAAACCGGTTGTAATAGCATATTGTTCTTCCGAAACATGTATGCCATACCGTTTAAAAACTTCTGCCGCAGCTTCACCCCACAAAGGCTCCGAATCGATGAGCAGCCCATCCATATCAAAAATTACTGTGTTTAATTGCATGAATGCAAATATATCAATGATAAAATAAAAATGTTTATTCTGTATATTGCGAAACTATTACGTAAAAGATATTTCAATGTCTAAATGGACAGAACGTTTAAAGGAGACCAAACTGGTAAAAGGCGTCATCTACGCCATTGTAGGCGTGTTCTCGTATCCAGGTCTCTGTATCATCAATAAACTAAAAATTTCCGGCACAGAAAATATCGAAAACCTTCCCAAACAAAATGTACTTTTTGTAAGCAATCACCAAACATATTTCGCGGATGTTATTACGTTCCTGCATATTTTTTGTGCGGTAAGCTGGCGCAAAAAAAACAGGTTAGGCATTCCATTTTATTTGCTTTGGCCATTTACAAGAGTAAAATATGTAGCCGCCGAAGAAACAATGAAGAATAACTGGATAAGCAAATTATTTACATTGGCAGGCGCTATAACGGTAAAGCGTACATGGGTAAAAGATGGAAAAGAAGTAAGGCGCAATCTTGACCCAAGCGATACAAGAAAGATAGAACGTGCCTTACAAAGCAACTGGATAATAACTTTTCCGCAAGGCACAACAAAAGCTTTTGCGCCTGGCAGAAAAGGCACAGCATTCATTATAAAACATCATCGCCCGATTGTTGTGCCGGTTGTGATAAACGGCTTCTGGCGTGCATTTAACAAGAAAGGCTTGAAGTTTAAAAAACGCGGCACATTGCTTTCGGTTACATTTAAAGCGCCTCTGGAAATCAATTATGATGATACCACTGAAAATATCTTAGAGCAGGTAATGGATGCTATTGAGCAAAGCAGAAAATTCATGCTGAAAGGAAAACATCATCATTTAGCGCATACCCATTAACGTTATATCAACTGAAAAACAACGCTCTCAGTTCTTCTGCATCTTCCGGTTTCATTTTACCGCCGAGTATCAATCTTAGTTGCCTTCTTCTTAAAGCGCCGTCAAACAATTTTATTTCATCTTCTGTTTCGGGAATAAGTTTATTAATGGCTTTGGGTTTGCCATTCGGGTCTAATGCTACAAACGTATAATAAGCTTCATTGCTTTTATATTTATGTTGAAGGATAACATCTTCTCCCCATACTTTCATGTGTACTTCCATGCTGGTATTAAAAGCCCTTGTTACTTTGGCTGCAATATGTACCACATTGCCGATTTTTATCGGGTTCTCAAAAGAAATATTATCTACAGAAGCCGTTACCACCGGCGCTCCTGAATGTTTTGTCGCTGCCAACGCAGCAGCAATATCCATCCAATACATTAAGCGGCCACCCATCAGGTTTCCAAAAAGATTGGTATCATTTGGTAATACCAGTTCTGTCATAATTATCAGCGAATCAGAAGGTTTTTTATCCATAAAAATATTTGTGTAAAGATAAGAACCAATGCGCACAAACCCTGACGGCGACTACAAGCCCCGTCAAAGGTTGAGAATAAGCATGTGTACTTAAATATTTTGTAGTTTGTTTTAGTACACGGAAATTTGAATAACATTATGGTATCATTTGAAAATACAGAATATGCTTTTGCAGGCAAAACCAATAAAGAATTAAAAAATTCTTATTTTCTTTTTTCCATGATGAACAAACCGTGGCTGGTTAACCTCGGTTTGCGCATCACTCCGTTTCTTATCAAATGGAAATTTCCCTTTACACAAGCATTAATACGAAACACTATTTTTCAGCAATTTGTTGGCGGCGACACATTGGAACAGACAACCAACGTTGCTAAAAAATTAGCGCAATACAATGTGCAGGTAATTTTGGATTATGGCGCTGAAGGTAATGATGGTGAAGAAGGTTTTGATAATGCAACAAAAGAATTTATCCGTGTAATTAATTATGCAGCTACGCAAAATAATATTCCTTTTATAAGTGTAAAAATAACAGCCATTGCGCGTTTTGCTTTGCTGGAAAAATTAGACATTTTAATGAATGCTGAAAAAGGTACTTTATTAAAACGTTATCTCAATGCAGTTGAAAAATTATCAAAAAAAGAAAAAGAAGAATGGCATAAAGTACGTTTACGTATACTACACATTTGCGAAACGGCTCATACAAAAAATATTGGTGTTTTAATTGATGCTGAAGAAACATGGATACAGGATCCGGTGGATGCCTTAGCTATATTAATGATGTTTGTTTTTAATAAACATCAGGTAGTTGCGTATAATACGATCCAGTTATATCGGTATGATAGATTAAAATTTTTAAAAGATTCATTGGATTGGGCAACTGAAAGGGATTTTATTTTAGGTGTGAAACTGGTGCGCGGCGCATATATGGAAAAAGAAAGGAAACGAGCTTTGGAATTGAATTACCCTTCACCAATACAACCTGATAAAGAATCCTGTGATAAAGATTACGATGCGGCTGTTGAATTTTGCTTTGATCATTTGGATAAAATATCCGTGATTGTTGCATCGCATAATGAACATAGCAATCTTGCTGCAACTGAGTTGATGCAACAAAAAAATATTCCATTCAATCATCCACACATACATTTTTCACAATTGTATGGCATGAGCGATAATATAACTTTCAATCTTGCAAAAGCCGGATGTTTGGTTAGCAAGTATTTACCTTTTGGCCCAATTAAAGATGTAATACCTTATTTAATGCGCAGGGCGCAGGAAAATTCATCAGTAGGCGGACAAACAGGAAGAGAACTCGGGCTGATAAAAAAGGAATTAAAAAGAAGGAATTAATTTATAAATAGCTTTGAAATAGCCAGATAAAAAATTATTTTTAGCGAAACAAAATTATATGACAGATACAAATATTAACGATAGCCTGAATTTTCCGTCGGAAAATAAACCTGAAATACCTTCTACATTAAATGTGCTCACCATTCTCACATTTATTGGTTCGGCGGTAGAGTTGTATAACAGTTTAAAGAATTTTTTTTATGGTCAGGAAGCTTTACAAAAATTAGAAGATGCACAAACAAAATTAGAAGATGCGCCAGCGTGGGCAAGAAAACTTGCCGGTCCGGAAGTAGTTGAACTTGCACATAAATCTTTAGAGAACAGGGTACCGATATTAATACTGGAACTGGTGGCAATTGCACTTTGTGTGTATGGTGCTATTGAAATGCGCAAACTAAAAAAACAGGGATATATACTTTGGCTGGCGGGAGAACTTTTACCAATAATCAGCATATTGATATTTGCAGGTACACTTATTTTTCAAACGATCGCAGCAATATTTTTTATATTTCCGCTGATATTTATCATTCTTTATACTACACAAAGAAAAAATCTTATAAACTAAAACTATTACCAGGCTTTGGAAGTATTTCCATTCAGTATTTTAATAAAATATAAATGCTTGTTTTCATAATAATCCGGCGTTGTATTTTCTTTCTTTAATGATACCGGCTGAAAATTATAATCAGAAAAAACCTTGTATGTTTTATCATTCAAATGATCGATAAGGTTATGATGATATAAGATAAGCAACTTTGTAAACAAGTAAGTGCATTCGAAACCTTTAAACGCCAAATCTGTTGGCCTGCCTTTAAACTTTTGTGCATACGCATTGATAAGTATCTTACTGTAATCATCCCACTTATTATTAAAATAAGGCGAAGTAATATAAACCGGAAAATCCTGCAATGCATCCGCTTTTAATTCTTTAAAAGCATCCCAGTTAGGCATTCCGATTAATGTAATTGGATATTGCTGATGCAAATCATAACAACTGTAAACAAGGCTGGCGGCAAATTTTTCATCCAGGCTTCCGCCAATAATTATAGATTGACGGTTGCTGTCTAATTTTAATTTAAGGATATCAGAATTAACCGTGCTATCATAATTAAGTATCTGGATATTTAATAACGGCTTACCATCCTGCTCATTCAGTTCTTTAAAATTGGCAATTATTTTATCTTCCTGCGTACCTTTTCTTCTGCAAAGGAAAATTTTATCTGTGCTATGGTTTTGTAAAAGATAACTGTAAATAGCCTGGCAATGCGCCTTAAGCGTAGAGTTAAGAATTACCAGCATCGGGTTATGCGTAATGCCGCCATCATTGGGATAAGTAGCGGAAATAAACGGAATGTTTTTCTGCAAAGCAAAATCCGCCAGCTCTTTGTATTCAATATCTTTTACGGAACCAATAATAAGATCGAGGCTATCTAATTTTTTATTTTTAATAAGATAAGAAACCGGTTTAAAATACGATTTGGTATCATACACAGAAGCGCTGACAATTACATCACTTAAATTCATCGAATCCAGCGCCACTTCCGCACCTTGCACAAAATCAACGCCTGGTAATATAAATTTTGGAATGCCCTGCTGGTATTTAAAATCTCCTGTATTGCTAAAAACAGAATCTAAATAAAGCGGCGCAAAAATGCCAACATGATAAATTTTATTTTGCGCATTTAGTGTATGGCTAACCGTTAGAAACAAAAAAAATATCAGTAAAAATCGTTTGCTCATAATCTCAACTCCGGAAGGAGCTTTTGTAAATAATTTTGTTACCAACAATCGTTCTTTATTCAGCATCGTTGTGTCACTCACTTGTACAGCATACCATTATTCAACCAAACAAAAGAATTATTTCATTCTTTCACTAATTCATTCTTTCATTCAATATTATTCCCACTCAATAGTAGCCGGCGGCTTACTGCTGATATCGTACACCACACGATTAATGCCTCTTACATTATTAATTATTTCATTCGATACATCTGCCAAAAATTCGTACGGCAAATGCGCCCAATCCGCTGTCATACCATCAACAGATGTAACTGCTCTTAATGCAATTGTAAATTCATACGTTCTTTCATCACCCATTACACCCACACTTTTAACGGGCAGTAAGATAGTGCCAGCCTGCCAAACCGATGAATATAAATTAGCTTTTTTTAACGCATTCATATATATCGCATCAGCATCTTGCAATAACCGTACCTTTTCTTCTGTAATATCTCCTAAAATCCTGATTGCAAGTCCCGGGCCTGGAAAAGGATGGCGGAAAATCAAATCATGCGGAATACCTAATTCTAATCCAACACGCCTTACTTCATCTTTAAATAAATAACGCAATGGTTCCACCAGTTCCAGTTTCATGGTAGCAGGTAAGCCACCAACATTGTGATGTGATTTTATAGTAACAGACGGCCCATGCACAGAAACCGATTCAATAACATCGGGATAAATTGTTCCCTGCGCCAGCATTTCAATATCCGTAAGTTTATGGGCTTCTTCATCAAAAATTTCAATAAAGCCACCGCCAATTATTTTTCTTTTTTCTTCAGGATCTGATTTACCCGCAAGCTTTTTATAAAAATGTTTTTTAGCATCAACGCCTTTTACATTTAAGTCTAACTGCTTGTATGTTTCCAGCACCTGTTCAAATTCATTTTTTCTCAACACGCCATTATCAACAAAAATCCCAAAAAGGTTTTTGCCAATTGCTTTACTAATCAATGTTGCTGCAACTGTACTATCAACACCACCGCTTAAAGCCATTATTACTTTTCTATTACCAATTTGTTTTTTTAATGCCTCAACAGTTTCAGTTATAAAATGAGATGGTGTCCAGCTTTGGCTGCATCCACAAATATTAACTAAGAAATTTTTAATAACTTTTTTGCCTTCGGCAGAATGATAAACTTCAGGATGAAACTGTATTCCATACAGTGCTTTGCCAGACTCACTGTTACGCTTAAACGCTGCAACGGGAATACTGTCGGTAGTTCCCAATAATTCAAATCCAATTGGCAGTTCTTTTATTGTATCGCTATGGCTCATCCAGACCTGCGATGTAGCTGAAACATTTTGAAACAATGCATCTTCTTTTTCCAGTTGCAAAATAGCACGTCCGTATTCTCTCTTTTCGCTTTTATCAACTCTGCCGCCAAATAATTTCGCGGTTAATTGAGCGCCATAACAAACTCCCAGAATTGGTAATTTTTCAGATATTTTTTCTATGTCTATCGCCGGAGCTTTTTCTTCATTTACCGAAAATGGCGAACCTGAAAGGATAATGCCTTTCAATCCCTGTTCAAATTTTATTTCTTTGTGATAAGGAGTTATTTCGCAGTAAACATTTGCTTCTCGTACAGCACGGGCAATTAATTGTGTGTATTGAGAGCCAAAATCGAGGATGAGAATTTTTTCCGTCATAGTGGTGCGAAGGTAATAATTAGCGTGGAAAGTACAGAACCGGCAAAATCCGTTTCTTAGCGATTAGTAATTATCTTTATTAACCTTTTAGCAATAATATTTAGTAATGACGGAAAAAGAAATAATAAAAACAATTGAAGCCGGTGAAAGCAACCATATAAAATTTGCTGTTACAGATATTGACGGTGTTTTGCGGGGAAAAATAATTAACAAAGAAAAATTCTTTAAAGGCATTAAAGATGGATTTGGTTTTTGCAATGTAATTTTTGGTTGGGATATTAATGATATTTGTTATGATAACGGCGATGTCAGCGGATGGCACACCGGTTATCCGGATGCTTTCGCGAATATTGATTTAAATACATTCAGAACTGTTCCATGGAATGAGAATATTCCTTTCTTTTTGGCAGATTTCAGCAATGATAAAGACGTAAGCGTTGCATGCCCGAGGACTTTATTAAAAAATATAAAACAGCAAGCGGTTGAATTAGGTTACACTCCATTATTTTCCAAGGAGTTTGAATGGTTTAATTTTAAAGAAACACCACAATCATTGCAGGACAAAAATTTTACCAACCTTCAACCATTAACTCCTGGAATGTTTGGTTACTCTTTGTTGCGCACTTCTCAATACCAGTCTTTTTATAATGATATTTTTAATTTATTACGAAAATTCAATGTGCCACTGGAAGGTTTGCATACTGAAACCGGTCCTGGTGTTTATGAAGCAGCCATTGAATACGCTGATGTGCTGGAAGCCGCTGACAGAGCAGTTCTATTTAAAACAGGCGTAAAAGAAATCGCTTACCGCCATGAAATAATTGCGTCCTTTATGGCAAAATGGAATAGTGGTTTACCAGGTTGCAGCGGGCACATTCATCAGAATTTATTGGATGCAAATGGTAAAGAGAATTTATTTTATGATGCAAGAGAAAAAGATGGCATCAGTAAATTAATGCAACATTATATTGCCGGACAGTTATATTGCTTGCCGCATATAATGCCAATGTTTGCTCCAACAACCAACAGCTATAAACGTTTTGTTGAAGGAGCGTGGGCTTCCACATCTGTAAGTTGGGGAATTGAAAACCGTACTACTGCATTGCGTGTCATCAATCATACGCCGATGAATACACGCCTGGAAACACGTGTGCCAGGCGCAGATGCTAATCCTTATTTATCTATTGCTGCAAGTTTAGCTGCCGGTTTGTATGGAATAAAAAATAAACTGCCTTTGCAGATTGAAGCAACAAAGGGAAATGAATATGAAAATAAAACTTCACAAAAATTACCGAAAGATTTGGATGAAGCTACCAAAGTAATGAAGGCATCACCGATTGCAAAAGAATTATTTGGTGAGGCTTTTGTAAATCATTTTATATTGACGAGAGAATGGGAATGGAAACAATATTCAGAAAAAGAAACGAATTGGGAATTGAAAAGATATTTTGAAATAGTTTAAATAAATACCAAAGAACAAAATCCAGATTCCAAAAAAAAGTATCAATTCCAAAAATTAGAATTTGTTATTTGAATTTTGGAATTTAATATTATAGTATGCCTTTTATAGATTTTACAACAATAGTCCGTGAAGCGTGGAATGCGTATGATGATACGCGGGAAATCAGGCGCATCGTGGATATTAGCGCGAAAGTGTCTACCAATTATGTATATAGAATTACATTTAGCGATAAAAGTTTTATCATCGCCAAGTTGAGTTATTTTGGCAAGTACGAACATTTTGTAGAAGATCATACGATCATAAATTCTTTATCGAATAATTTGCCCGCGCCGTTTGAAAATTTTTTAGCACGTTCATTAATGAAAGGCAATTCATTATATGTGCATCGTTTTCAAAATGAGATATTGGATGCGTGGGTAGTTTTTTATCGCCCGATAGAAATTAAAAAAAGATTGCCGCGAAGATTGGATGAAGAACAAATAATAAAGTTGGGCGAACAATTGGCATTGTTTCATAAAGCCTGCAGCAATATCCGCAATACATTGCCGCCATCTTCCAAAACATTAAAAGTAGATATTGATCATTTGCTGCGGATTTTAGAAACCGATTATGGCAAGTTTGAACACCGCATGCATTTGGATGAAATAAAAAAACAAAGTGATCTTTTTTTCGAGAACAGGGAAAAATTAGGAGCGCCATCGTTTGAAAAAATCCCTGTGTTTGTAGATTGGAACATCGGGAATTTTTCCGTCACTTCATCGTTCAAACTCTTTTCCCGCTGGGATTACGACTGGTTCCGCATCAGTAGCCGTGTAATGGATTTTTATTTTATGAGCCGCGTAGTTTCTGATATTGGCGACCGGACAGATTTTAGTTACGTAGTTAATCCAATGATGGAAGACAGGTTTATCATTTTCTTAAAAGCCTATCATGCAGAATATCCATTGACAAAAAATGAAATTTTATTTCTGAAAGAAGCCTATCGTTTTTTTATATTAAATTATGTGATAAAAGATGGCAGGCATTTCTTCCACGAATTGTTTGCAACAAAATTGTTACGTGAAGCATATAAAATTTATTTGCCTTCGATTGATAAAGAATTTAAGCCGAACAAAATCCTGAAAGCATTGAACTTGTAATTATGAAAGTAGAATCATTCAAATCAGTATTAAAAAATTTCAAAGCAGTCTTCTTAGATTCTTACGGAGTAATAAAAAATTACAACGGATTGATTGAAGGCGTGCAGGAAACAATTGATTACATCCGCAGCCAGAATATTGCAGTGAGAATATTGACCAACGATGCATCGAGAAGTCGAACACAACAAGCCGAAAGCCTCGCCAATGCAGGTTTATGTGGGATTAAAAAAGAAGAAATAATAACATCCGGAATGATGGCAAAACATTTTCTTGAACAAAAAATATTGACGGGAAAAATCGGTTATCTCGGCACAGAAAATTCCGCACACTATATTTTGCAATCAGGCCTGGAACATATTGCAGTACGTGATATTGATTTCAACAACATGGATGAAATAGCAGCCTTCGTTTTTTTAGATGATGAAGGATTTGATTGGAACACGGATATAAATAAAACAGTTAATCTTTTGCGGCATAAAAATATTCCGGTCATCGTTGCTAATTCGGATAAGCTTTATCCCATTTCCAAAACGCATGTATCCGTTGCCACCGGCGGCATTGCAAAGTTGGTAGAAAGCATGCTCAGTAAAAAGTTCATCCATTTCGGCAAGCCCGATACACAAATGTTCAACTATGCATTTGAGCAATTGAACGAAACAGGCAGTTATAGCAGAAAAGAAATTTTAATGGTTGGCGATACATTGCACACCGACATTTTAGGCGGCAATAAATTCGGGCTCAAAACAACATTGGTATTATCCGGCAACACCAGTGCCGACATCGCCGAACTACAAATTAATTCCACCGGCATCATTCCCGATTACATTTGTAATTCAATTGTTGATTAGATTTTTTTTGTGACGGGCATTTGTACTTTGCTCAACATCGTTGTGTCACTCACTTGTACGGCATACCATTACCCAGCTTTTATTGAAAAATTTCTATACAAATTAGAACAATGGTTATTCTTCATTGGAAAAATTATATAAATCAATGTCAAATCCTATATTTAATTCTTTAACTAACCTATTATATCTTGAGCCTAAATAAATCCATGGTGTACTTTCGCCATTATCAAATCGTAAGTAAATAGCACAGGAAAACCCGCAACGATATTTTTCACAAAAAGGCTTGAATAGATTTATCTTAGGTTCTATAATATCCAGTGTAGCATTCATCTGGTCTTTAAATGTGCAATATTCATCTAAGGGAGCAGCCATTACCCATCGATTAAATCTCGATAATACTGGATTTTCGGAAGTAGAATTAGGATTTCTTTTCTCTCCCTTTACAATAACCTTAAACGGTTTCATTCCTAGTGTTTGCGAAATGTCCTCATGAGTGATATCATTATAATCACTTATAGTAAAGTTTAAATAAACTCTATTTTTCATATTTCAAATGTAATAAAAAGCTCCGTTACTAATCTCCGCTTCGATAAAAGCCCAATAACGGTATACCGATAAAGTGATTGCGACGCAACGATGCTGCTATGAAAAACTGAAGCTGGTATCAAAAAATATAACCCCAACCATACTTTGCCATTTAAAAATGAATGCAGAAATTTATGCATCAAAAAATTATGGTTGAGTTTACCGCTACAATATTAAAATTTGCACAACAAGGCGAAAAGACCGGCTGGAGCTATATTGAAATTAGTGAAGCCATTGCACAAAAAATTAAGCCAGGCAATAAAAAATCATTCAGGGTAAAAGGCAAACTGGATGAATATGTTTTTAAAGGCGCTGCCGTAATGCCAATGGGCGATGGCAGTTTTATTATGGCATTAAATGCAACGATGCGAAAAGCCATTGGCAAAAATAAAGGCGCTAAACTGAAAGTGTGTATTGAAGCAGACGATGCACCCATAAAACCTCCGGCAGAATTATTAGAATGTTTACAGGATGAACCAACTGCGTTGAATTTTTTTAATGCACTTACAAAAGGGCATCAAAACTATTTTGGTAATTGGATAAAATCTGCCAAAACAGAACAAACAAAAGCCAAACGCATTGCACAGGCAGTGGATGCTTTATCAAAAGGATGGCATTATGGTATAATGGTGCGGATGCATAAAAATGACAAACAGGATTTGCTGCGATGATATTAAAATACAAAACCTAATAAACCAATACTTGTTCTTTCCTGTTCGCTGCTGACATTATCTGTAGTGGTAGAAAAAAAATAATAATCGTGGTATTCAAACCGGTTGTTAAAAGCATTATCATTTCCTTGATCCACGGTATATTCATCATCAAATTTTACTTTCAACTTATCAATATGCTGCTCTCTTGAAGGATTCAAAAAATATAACGACCCCAGCAAAAACGCCAGTAATAATAAACGTATGATGCTTCGTTCTGACATAATTTTCTTTTCAGAATTGAATTTACAAAAAACAAAATGACTGATTATAGTTATTTTATTTTTTGCACGTTGTTAACTAATAAAAATTATAATTTTTATAAAACGATCTTCAGCATCAAAGCAAAGCCGGTATCCTGTTTTGGACCGTCTGTAATGGTAACAATATGCAATCCTGTTTCTGTCCACACTTTAAATACATCGCCTTTTTTATGCCTGGAAATAGCATTGGTTAACTGCGGCAACATGCCGTCAAGGCAAAGCCAGCCAAGGTCTCCACCTTTTGCAGCGGTCGCATTATCGGAACTATATGTGCCAGCCATTGCTTCAAATGTAGCAGCGCCCGATCTTATCTGCACAATGATTTTATTGGCAAGCGAATCAGCAAACTTTGCATGAAAAACAGATGTATCTAATATAATATGGCTTATATGATAAAATGAATTCGGCGCTTTTTGTAAAATCTTAACCAGATAATTATTGTGCCTTCCTTTATAAGGGCCGTACACTTTTCCTACTTTACCAAAATAGGCAAGGCTATCGGGCGTTCCCTGAAAAGACGTTGTACTGAATATATTGATCGTATCAACTTTATATTGTTTTTTTAAAGTAAACTTTAAGTAGTGTATAAAATCCGGAGCCTCCAAACCTTTTTTCATTTCTTCAACACTTTGAGAATAGGTAGTAAAGCTGAAGCTTAAAAGAACAAACGAAATAATTATTTTATTCACTCAGGTATTTTTAATCAGGTTTTTTATTTTGATACCAGCTTTTGTTTTTCATAGCATCATCGTTGTGTCACTCACTTGTACAGCATACCATTGTGCAACATTACAAATCAATTTATTACAACTTATATTTTCTTACTACAGACTTAACCTGTTTTTTCATCTCATCCAACATGCCAAACTCCTGTTGAATAAAACTATTATCTTCCAGCCGGCCAATAACTTTATTCATTTCTTCATTATTATCATAAACCATTTTGCGAAAAGGACTGGTATAATCTTTCGCTCTCGAATCATAAATCCCTTTGCACATCCATTCTTTTGTAACAATGGCTTGTTGCAATAATTCTTTAAAAAGCGCAGGTGTAAATTGCCTTGGCGTAATATTTAATATCTCTAATAAAGAAGTATAAGCATGGTTTAGTTTATCCGTTTCATAAGCAGTTCCCTGCTGCCTGTAAAAATTATGCACATCATCCCAGCTTTTTATTTTAGCTGTTTTAATATTGCGTTTTAATTTTTCTATTTCTGTTTTTTGAATTAGCTGTCCGCCAATATTCAACCATTCGCTACGCTGTATTTTAGCAGAAAGCGATTTTTTAAAATCATCAAAACCAATAAACTTATTCTTTTTAATATGCTCCAGTAATTCTATTGTACCATAATAACGGATAAGCTCTTTAAATACAGCAATGGCTTTCGGCACTTTCAATATTTCTGTTTTGCGTGATGAATTTTCCCAGCCTGTTACATCCGCTACTCCATTTTCATCCGGCGCTAATATTTCCAACAGTTTTAGTGAACTGAGTATCTCATTAATAGTATCCGGCGCTAAAAAATCATAATCGATATGCTGTACTTTTTCTGTGCGGTTGTCGCGGTCAGCATATTTCCAGGCATTGCGTGCCAGCGCATACATATTGTATAAAAACCAATAGCCGGGTATTATAACCAGTTTATCATGTGTAACATCATTACTAACCAGACTAAACGGAACGGGAATATTTATCTCTGCCGGAAAATCACCTTTAGCAAGAATTGTAAACGAAGCAAATTTTGAATTATGTTTTAAGCTAACACACAAGCCAGGCCAAAAGCCACGCCCGGCAATCATTTCACCATCAGGGCTGCGGCTGTTATGGTTACTGCCGATAGTGGCTCCTGCAGCAAGATTGCTTTGGCCCATTATTAATGCAGCACATAAAAATGAATTATTATGATGTTGTTCATGTGCGGGAAATATCAATGAATTCAAAACTTCGCAACAGGAAATAGTGGAGTTGTTACCGAGATAAGAATTAATAAGCCGCGCACCATATTTCAATTGAGAATGCGATGCCATTATAAAACGAACAGCCTTTACTCCGTAAAATATCCTGCATCCATAACCAACAATACCATTTACAATTTCGCAACCTTCGCCAATTTGTGAGCGGCGTTCTTTATCACTATTGATTGTTAAGTTCTTTAATTTATTAGCGCCTTTTAAATAAGCATCCGAACCGATCCATACATCTTTAATGATCTTACAATTTTTTATCACGGTCCTGTCGCCAACTTCACCGTAGTAGCCGCGTTTGGTATCAAATTTTTTTTCGGTAAACTCTTTAAATTTTTCCAGTAATGCTTCATCATCCCTGTATTTGCTCCACATATACGCATCGCCGGTAAGCATTCCGTTAAATGGTATTACACTTCTTCCGCCATTTTCATTGCAGAGTTCTAATATCACTCTGGTTTTATTTTCTTCACCTTCTTTTAAAATGCCATTTCCAAATTTTGCATTATCCGTTGTAGCCAACTCATTTACATTTACGATCATTACATCATTACCAATAATATAATGGCTTAAATAGTTGGCATTATTGATACAAACATTATTGCCAAAATCACAACTGATGATAGTGCTGTTATACAAACCAACAGGCATCCGAAGATTATGATATTCGAGATAATAAGGTTCTAATTTTCCAATACGTATCAAACCATAAAACTGACAATTCTTTACCAGTTCCGGATTAAAAGATTTTGATACAAAAATATTATTCCAGTCATCAGAAGTATTTCTGTTACGTACCAATACTTCTATTTCAAGCGAGTTTAATTTGCGGTATTCAATGCCACTATGGTTTTGCGCGTTGCGCAGATAGTACTCATCTTTACCTTTGGGGATATATTGTGCTTCTATAAAATTATAGCCAAGGTCACTAACGGGATGTTTATGTAAAATATTCATGCCTGTCCTTAAAGAACTTAAATTTAAGTTTAAAATTTATTCAACAGTAACGCTCTTAGCAAGATTCCTCGGTTTGTCTACATCAACACCTTTTTCAATACCCACATAATAAGAAAGTAATTGTAAAGGAATGCAGCTCAACATCGGCGCAATCAATTCATCTGCCGGAGGCACAAAAAAAACATCATCTGCAAGGCCCGGTATAGTTTCATCTCCTTCGGTAACGATAGCAATTACTTTTCCTTTGCGTGCCTTTATCTCCTGGATATTGCTTATTATTTTTTCGTGGTAACTATCTTTAGTAGCAATAAATACTACCGGTAAATTTTCATCCACCAACGCAATAGGGCCATGTTTCATTTCGGCAGCAGGATAACCTTCTGCGTGGATATAACTTATCTCTTTTAGTTTTAATGCACCTTCCAAAGCAATGGGGAAATTATAACCTCTTCCTAAAAACAATGCGTTGGAAGCATCTTTATATTTATGCGCAATCGTTTTTATCATATCCGCGCTTTTTAAAAGTGCAGCGACTTTTTCAGGTATTGCATCCAACTCAAACAACAGGTTTGAATAACGTTCATCAGATATGGTTCCTTTTTCTTTAGCGATCTTTAAAGCAATCATAGTCAATACAGCCAACTGTGCTGTAAATGCTTTGGTAGATGCAACGCCGATTTCAGGGCCGGCATGTGTATAAGCGCCACCATCACTAATCCTGGCAATGGAAGAACCAACAACATTTACAATACCAAAAATAATTGCTCCTTGTTCTTTTGCTTTTTCAATAGCAACAAGTGTATCGGCCGTTTCGCCGCTTTGCGAGATCGCGAAAATGATATCACCTTTATTTATAACAGGATTACGGTATCTAAATTCAGAAGCATATTCTACTTCGACAGATATGCGGCATAATTCTTCTATAATATATTCGGCAACTAAGCCTGCATGCCAACTGGTGCCACAAGCGATAATAATAATGCGGTTGGCTTTTTTAAAATGCACCATATTTTTTTCAATGCCGCTCATAGTTATTAACCCCGCAGAAGCATCTAACCGTCCCCGTAAGCAATCGTAAATAGTGCTGGGCTGTTCAAAAATTTCTTTTAGCATAAAATGGTCGTAACCGCCTTTTTCAATAGCTGCCAGTTCCATATCCAGCTTGGTAATAAACGGAGTTATCTTTTCATTGCCAAGGTTTTTAAGTATCAATTCATCGGGCCGTATAATTGCCAGTTCGTAATCATTTACATACACTACTTCTTTAGTATATTCCAGCATTGGCGATGCATCCGAGCCCAGGAAATGTTCTCCTTTGCCAATACCAATTACCAGTGGGCTTCCTTTTCTTGCAGCAATAATTGTATCAGGCTTACTTTCATCTACCAATAAAATTACATACGCGCCGGTTACCCTTCGTAATGCAATACGCACAGCCTCTTCCAAATCACATTGGTTATTTTTCTTGATGTCTTCAATAAAATTCAATAGTACTTCGGTATCGGTATCGCTTTTAAAAGTATATCCTTTTTTGGTAAGCTCTTGTTTTATCTGCGCATAATTTTCAATAATACCATTGTGTATTATTGCCAGCTTGCCGCTTGCAGAAGTATGTGGATGCGCATTGCGGTCGCTCGGTTCGCCATGTGTTGCCCAGCGTGTATGGCCCATGCCTGTGTGTGCATGAAGGTCTTTACCAACAATCGATTCTTCCAGTTCCGCAACACGGCCTTTCTTTTTATATACTTTTAAGCCGCTGTTTAATAATGCCACACCGGTGCTGTCATATCCACGGTATTCAAGCCTTTTAAGGCCTTTAATAATTATAGGGTAAGCTTCTCTCGGGCCGGTATATCCAACTATTCCACACATATTTGTAACTCGTTTTTGAAAGGTTAAATTAAATATTATTGCACCAGCTTCAATACTTTGTTCAGCATCGTTGTGTCACTCACTTGTACTCTTATTTCTTTATTCAACCAATAAGTAAAAGTAAATAATACTTTTTTGAGGTATTAAATCTATAGCAATACTAATCTAAGCAAAAATACAAAGCAATTTATCAAAAATAATGGCTGCACAGCCATAAATTATTTGGCTGCGGTTTGGGTTAAGTTAAAAGGTTACAATAAATACCCTCTAAGCAAAATATAAGCAACAGAAAAGTAAATGATAATTCCGGTCACATCTACCAAAGTAGCTACAAATGGCGCAGATGAAGTAGCAGGATCTAATTTCAAACTTTTTAAAATAATAGGCAACATAGAACCCATCAGGCTTCCCCACAAAACAATACCAGTTAATGAGCAGAAAATAACCATAGCGACTTTCTCCCAGTAAATACCATAATCATAAATATGCATGTGTTGCCATACAAATATCCGCAGAAAACCAATGCTGCCTAATATCAATCCCAAACAAAGGCCTGATAAAATTTCCCTTCTCATAATTTTCCACCAATCTTTAATAGTCAGCTCACCAAGCGCCATTGCCTGTATAATCAATGTTGAGGCCTGCGAACCGCTATTACCGCCGCTACTCATTATCAGCGGAATAAATAAAGCCAGCACCGTTGCTTTGGCAATTTCATCATTAAAAAATTGCATAGCCGTTGCCGTTAGCATTTCGCTTAAAAATAAAATGATAAGCCAGCTTGCCCTTTTTTTAACCAGTTTAAAAATGGGTATTTCCAGGTAAGGTTCATCCAATGCTTCTGTACCACCAATTTTCTGTATGTCTTCACCAAATTCTTCGCCGGCAAGCCATAGCACATCATCAATAGTTACAATGCCCAGCAGCTTATTACTTTGACTAACAACGGGAAGGGCTACACGATTATTTTTTTTAAACGCATCATTGGCAACTTCCTGGTCGTCTTCGGCATATAAACTTATAAAACGCCCATCCATCAGATCCGATACTTTACTGCCGGGGTTTGCCAAAATAAAATCCCTGATACGTATGTCATCCATTAACTCGCCTTTATCATTTATCACATACAATACATCAATGGTTTCACTGTTTCGCGCAAATTTGCGGATGGTACTTAATACTTCTTCTACCGTATCGTTTTCATATACATAAACATAATCCGGTGTCATCAATCTTCCAACGCTGCCTTCGGGATAACCCAATAATGAAAGCGTTATTTTCCGTTCTTCAGGATCCAGCATTTTTACCAGCTCCCTTACAACATTACTTGGCAACTCACTTAAAAAAGATGTCCTGTCATCCGGCGGTAATTCATTTAAAAGCTCTGCTGTTTTATGTGGAGTTAATTCTTTAATGATCCTTTTCTGATAGGAAAAATCCAGTATTTTAAAAACACTTACTGCTCGGTGCAATGAAATGCCGTTAATAATAAGTGTTTCTTTATCGGGGTTATCATCAATAAGGTCAACCATATCGCCAATGCTCTGATGATCCAGGAATTCCTGCAACTTCAGTTTATCGCCCGAAGCAATTACGGCTTCAAACTGCTTTTGAATTGATATTTCTTCCAGTTCTAAAGACATTGATGTACTTATTAAATTCCACTGTAATTTACGGCGCAATTTACTCCATTTAACTTTAAAGAATTGTTATGTTAAAGCCTTATTTATTTATTGATAAATCGGATGGAATGGGCCGTGGAATTTTTACACGCGAACGCATACCTGCTGGTACCGTTGTAGAAATATCGCCGGTGATAGTAATGGATAAAACGGATAAACAATACCTGGATAAAACATTATTGCACGATTATATTTTTGAATGGGGCAAACAAAAAGATAAATGCTGCATGGCGCTTGGTTTAATACCGATGTACAACCACAGTTACAAAAGTAATTGCGAATATTTTATGGATTTTGATGAAGATATTATTTTTATAAAAACAGTACGCGCCATTAAAAACGGCGAAGAACTTACCATTAATTATAACGGAGACTGGAATGATGAAACAGCCGTTTGGTTTGATGCTAAATAAAAGAAATGATTTTGGGACAAGCATTGGGTTTTCATAGCAGCATCGTTGTGTCACTCACTTATACTGTACCGCTTTATTGAGCTTTTATTTAAAGAACAGATACATAATATTTGTTTAAAAAAGCTTCATAATGGTATGCCGTACAAGTGAGATTATTATTTTCTTTCACTGAAAGAAAATAATAACAGAACAAGTTCACAACAATGTTGCACAAAGCTAAAATGCCGGTAACAAAAAAACTGTTAAACGGCTAATCAATAAACGGGCAAACCAATAAACTAACTACATTTGATTTATAATTTTTTGTATGCAATCTATTCTTCAAAATAATTACGTGCAGGTGATACTGCGTTCGGTGGCAGTGTACCTTTTTATTGTAATTGCTATCCGGGTTTTTGGCAAGAAAGAACTGGCGCAGCTTTCAGTAATTGACCTGGTGTTTATTTTATTAATCAGTAATGCTGTTCAAAATGCAATGGTTGGACAGGATACTTCTTTGTTGGGTGGAATTATTGCGGCTTCGGCATTATTTATTACCAACTTTATTTTAAAAAGAGTTTTATATAAAAGCAAAAAAATAAATGATGTTGTGGAAGGCAAAGCGATATTATTGATTTATAAAGGAGAGCTGCAACAACATAATCTTGACCAGGCAGAAATTTCGCTGGAAGAACTGGAAGCAGCCGTGCGCGAACATGGCGTTCAGGATATACAAAAAGTGGACCTGGCAATGCTGGAAGCAGATGGAAACATCAGTGTTATCTCCGATGATTTTCAGGAACGAAGTACCAAACCTATGGCTGCAATGGGCCATCGCCGCAAACATAAACTGCGCGGCAGGATAGGACAGAATTAATTAAAAGCAAAAAGCAAAACCAACAGGTTTTGCTTTTGCTTAAGACAAGGTTTAAGGTCTATGGTTTTTGAATCGGGCTTAAGTTTGTTTAATTAGCTGGATCTCGCTGGCAATTCTTACTTCATCACTTACAACAACGCCGCCAGCTTCTGTTACAGCGCTCCATGCTAATCCAAAATCTTTGCGGTTTATTTTTCCATTGATGGTAAAACCCGCTTTTGTATTTCCATAAGCATCTTCTACAACACCTCCGAATTCAACATCCAGTTTTATATTTTTTGTAACGCCGTGCAATGTAAGGTCACCGTATAATTCGTATGAACCATCATTATCTACATTTTCGTATTTAGTGGCTACAAATTTTATTTGCGGATAAGCAGCCGCATCAAAAAAATCGGCTGTCTTTAAATGCCCATCCCTGTCTGCATTGCCTGTTGAAATAGAATCAACATCCGCAGTAAAGCTGATTTTCGCCTTACTGAAATCCTCATCTTCCGTTTGTACGGAAGCGTTAAAAATATTAAAACTACCGGTAACAGTAGTGATCATTAAATGTTTTACTTTAAATTGTACTTCGCTATGTGTAGGGTCAATTACCCAGGTTGTTGTTGCCATTAGTTTTAATAATCTATAGCAAGATAATAAATTAATGGTTAGACATCAAATTTTTACACGAAATTTAAATATTGCAAATCAGATAGTTATAAACTGAAAATTTTATATTTTAAATAGTAAAATGACTACGATTTTTCTATTTTAAGTTTAAACATTGAATTATCTGCTATAAAAAAAATGATATGAAAAAAGAAAACGGATCAGCGTTGTTTAATTTTTTTCTGGATAAACTGGAAAGCCTGTTAAACAAAGCTTCCCGGCAAAAAAATCCCGCATTATGGTTGTACAGAAATGACGCACGCACAACATTATTTATGCTGGAAGCGCTTGCCCGTTTACACGCTGGAATATATAAAGAACACCGGTTTGTAAAACTGGAAGCAGAGTTTAAATTAATGGAAGACATTTTGGGAGCTATTGATTATTATGATGTGTTTGCCAAAGAATTTGCCCGGAATAAAAAAATACCGGTAACAATTACAACTTACTTACAGGCGCAAACAAGAGAAAAAATACAGGAACTGAATGAAACGCTAACGCAGAAAAACTGGCTGGCAGAAAGTAATGACCGCATTAGTAAGATAAAAAAGAAATTAAGCAAAACAGACTGGATGAAAGAAGGCGCTACAATAAAAGCTATTCATGAATTTTATATTGAGGCAATCAATCATATCCTTATTTTTTTAGGAAAAGAAAATTTTCATTTTGAAAATATAGAAACAGATGTACACGAGCTTCGCCGGAAGCTGCGCTGGTTAAGCATTTATCCGCAGGCGTTGCGCGGGGCTATTCAATTAAGTAAAACAAAAAAATATCCAAAACACTTAACCAAATATCTTACTAAAGAAACTGTTACCTCGCCATTTAATAAAATACCCGATGCCGGAAAGAACAGGCATTTTCTTTTATTAGACCAGAATTATTTTTATTCTTTAAGCTGGATGATAGCGGAACTGGGCAGGTTGAAAGACAGCGGGCTTCGCGTAACAGTGATAAAAGAAGCATTGCAGGAAACAGCCTCTTTAAATGATGCAGCAGCATTGAAAAAAACATATCAAATAACAGGGGATAAGCAGCCAACTATTCCACAACTGTTAAATAAATCTGATATTGTCTGCAAAATTTATTTTAAAGAAAAAAACCTTGAGCATTTGATCATCGGCGTTAGCCGTGTAAAATAATTAGCTTTTTACTGGCAACATTTTTTCTTTCTGAATAGAGATAATATAAACAGGAAAAACTTTTTCATTGTAGTTATTGCGTTTTATCAGCAGGTTTTTTCCTGGCGTATTTACAGCATGCATCTAATTTTTTATAGGCAATATCATCACCATAAAAATCCTGCGTATCATAACCAGCTTTTGCAATATATTGTTGAATAGAAACATCTGTTGTTTTTGCAGGATTATAAGAAACACTTAATTGTTTGGTATCCAGGTTCCAGTTAGCTGTAGTAGCACCTGCGGCTTTAGCAGCTTTTTCGATATGCTTTTTGCAATTGCTGCAATTTCCCCACACTTTAATGGTTTCTTTTTTAAGGCTGTCTTGCGCAAAGGAAAAATTAACAGCAAATATGCTTAATAATAAAGCGACGGATATATTAATTCGTTTCATTTTAATATTTTAATTACAGTGATTACATACTACTAACGTAAAAGAGAGCAGGTTAGTTCAATCAGGTATCTATCAATTCTGCTAATGTTTTTTTGCCAAGTATTTTCAACGTAGCATCCCTGGTTTGCAACATAACTTTGTTTAGGCCGCAAACGGCTTCATTGCAATCCTTGCATTTTTCATAAAAGTTAAGGCTCACACAGGGCAATAAAGCTATCGGGCCGCCTACAACGCGTATGGCCGTTGCAAGTGTTGTTTTTTTAGGTGGTTGGGCAAGGTAATATCCGCCGCCTTTGCCTTTCTTGCTGTCCAGAATATTTGCCTGTTTCAGTTCCAGCAGGATGGTTTCTAAAAATTTGATAGGTATTTTTTTTCTTTTTGATATTTCAGAAATCAATACAGGCCCATCCCCGTATTTTGCCGCCAGATAGCCTAAAGCTTTAAGGGCGTATTGTGTTTTTTTCGATAACATGCGAGAAAGTTACCTAAAATTTAAAAATAAAAAAAATTTGAAAATTAAGTCTATTTAATTAGTAGACTATTTTATATATTTGCCAACTAAAATATTAAACTATGAGCCTACGTTTAGGGGATATTGCTCCCAATTTTAAAGCAAAGACATCACAGGGCGAGATCGATTTTTATGATTATCTCGGTAATTCCTGGGGAATATTATTTTCTCACCCTGCCGATTATACACCTGTTTGTACTACCGAATTAGGAAGGACAGCGGCATTAAAAGACGAATTTGCAAAAAGGAATGTAAAAGTATTAGCGTTAAGTGTTGATCCGGTTGATAAACATTTAGGATGGATCGGAGATATTAATGAAACACAAAATGTTTCTGTTGAGTTCCCGATCATTGCAGATGATGATAGAAAAGTTTCCACACTGTTCGATTTCATTCATCCAAATGCTTCTGCTACGGCTACTGTTCGCTCTTTGGTAATTATTGCTCCTGATAAAACAGTAAAATTAATTATTACTTATCCGGCTTCTACCGGAAGGAATTTTGTGGAAGTTTTGCGTGTGGTTGACTCTTTACAATTAACTGCCAATCACAGTGTAGCAACTCCTGCAAACTGGATACATGGTGAAGATGTAATAGTAGTGCCTGCTGTAAGTACGGAAGATGCGATTAAAAAATTCCCTAAAGGAGTAAAGATCGTAAAGCCTTACCTGCGCTATACACCGCAGCCAAATATTGATTAATATTTCATGTGCAATTTAAAATACACAGCCGCTCAATTGAGTGGCTTTTTTTATGATATTTTTGTAGAAATTATGCTGAATTTATTTTTCGCAATTGCTGTAATAAAGCCCTGATATCTTTTGGCAACTCTGCTTCCAGATTAAAAGCTTCACCATTTATTGTATTAAATTTAAGTTGATAAGAATGCAGAGCCACCCTGTTTAGCAGCGGCTTTTCTTCTTCTTCTTTTTTACTAAGGTTATATTTTTTTTTGAGAGAAGATAGCAAAACGGGTTGGCCATCACCATACAAAGGATCGCAAACAATTGGGTAACCTATGTTTTTCGCATGTACGCGTATTTGATGTGTACGCCCCGTATGGATCTGAAATTTTACCAAAGAATATTTGCCAAAACTTTCCAGCACTTCATAATCAGTAACAGATGCTTTTCCTTTTTTATCAATGATCATCCTGCCTTTAATTACAGGATGTTCCATTATAGGCTCATCAATTGTTCCCGTTTTATCATGTGGAGTGCCATGAACCAATCCAACATAAAATTTTTCAACAGTTCTTTCTTCAAATTTTTTAGAAAAATATTTATGTGTGGCTTCATCTTTTGCAAACAAAATAATGCCGCTTGTTTCTTTATCTAAACGATGTATAGTAAAGATACTGCCATATTTCTGTGTCAATATATCTTTTAAAGATGGTTCTGATTGCTCCCTGTCAGGAATAGACAACATGCCTGTAGGTTTATTAAGCGCGATGAACGAATCGTTTTCAAAAATTATCTCAGGGCTTACTGATCTTGACATTGCTGGCGCTTTTACTTTTGTTCAGGTATTTTAATAATCGTATTTCTTTTTCACTTAAGAAACGCCATTTGCCTCTATCCACATTTTTTTTGGTAAGCGTTGCATACATCACCCTGTCCAATCCTTTTACATCATAACCTAAATGTTCGAACACACGACGCACAATGCGATTGCGCCCACTATGTATTTCAATACCGATAACTGATTTGTCTTTTGCGTCTACATATCCCAGTGAGTCTGCTTTTATTTCACCATCTTCCAGTTTGATACCGGCTAATATTTTTTCAAAATCACCTTTGCTTAAAGGCTTATCCAACTTCACTTCGTACACTTTTTTTATCTCATAACTCGGGTGAGAAAGTTTTTGTGTTAATTCACCATCATTCGTCAATAACAATACGCCGGAAGTATTTCTATCCAATCTTCCAACAGGATAGATCCTTTCCGTAGTGGCACTTTTAGTTAATTGTAAAACTGTTTTTCTTCCCTGCGGATCATCTGTTGTAGTAATATAATCTTTAGGTTTATTTAGTAAGATATAGACCAGGTTTTTAGTAATGAAGATCTTTTTATTATTATAGATCACTTCATCTTTTTCTGTTACTTTAAAAGCCGGTTCAAGAACAACACTGTTGTTCACTTTCACTTTGCCATCTTTAATAATATTCACAGCATCTCTTCTGCTGCAAACACCGCAATGCGCTAAAAATTTATTCAGCGGCATTTCATTCGATGAAGTAGTTGACTGTTTATCTGTTGGTTTTAATGGTTCTTTTTCGGGAGTAGATTTTTTAAACTTTGGATTAGGAACGTACACTTTTGGTTGCTCATTATTTCCAGCAGCTGCATTCCTCGCTTCAAATTTCAATCTTCGTTTTTCTTCAAAACGCTTATTGATGCCGGCTGCACGTTCTTTTTTCGCTTTCTTTTTTGCCTGTTTAAATTCTTCTTTAACAACGCTGTTCTTTTTTTTAGGAACAAATTTTTGAAAATGCGACTGGCTCATGGTAATAAATATTTTGCTGTTTTTCAACAGTAGTTAGCACCAAAGGTAATGCAAAAGAGGCGAACCACCTGGTTGCGCCTCTTATTGCTCTTGCTGTACAAGAGGTTATTTTATATTGTTATGAATCTCTTCTGCCCATCCTGTCTTTCTTCAGTTCGTCTAATTTATTCAGCTGGGTAGGAGTTAATATTTTTTTAAAGCTATCCTTGTTTTCCATTCTTATTGCTTCTAATTTTTCTTTCTTATCTTCTCTGCCAAGGTTTTGATCTTCTTTGATCGCTTTTATTTTCGCATGTATTTCTTCGCGTTGTGCTTTTATCTGTGCAACCTGGTCATCTGTTAAATCTAATATCACTTTCATCCTGTCTAACTTTTTAGCAGCCATTGCTTCATGTTGCTGTTGCCTTTGTTGTTTCATTTGATCCAACTGTGCTTTCTGGTCAGCAGTTAACACACTTAAAAATTTTGCTTTCTGTTCCTGGCGTAGAGCATAATGCCTGTCGCGCGATTCTTTTACAGTAATACTTTCATTTTTATCCAGCTCCTGTAATTTTTTCTTGTATTCTTCACGGTATGCCTTTAACTGGTCTTTTTGTTCCTGTGTAAGGTTCAATTTATTCCACTCCATTCCGCCACCTCTGTGTCCGCCGTGGTTCCATTGTTTATGTTGATCTGGTTTATCTGCTGCGGCATTATCAGTAGTTTGTGCGCCGGCAGAAAATGCAAAAGCCGAAATTGCTAAAAGGCTTACGAATATCTTTTTCATAATTTATTTAATTTATATTTTTTAATATAAAAAGGTAGACTTTGAAACGAAAACGAAGTTTAATGAAGCCTGAAAAATTGAACGATAATAATGTTAATTTTTTTGTGACAAGCATTAGTTTTTCAATTAAGCATCGTTGTGTCACTCACTTGTACGGCATACCAATGTGCAACGATTTTCACATAAATAATGTAGCCTAAAATATGTTTAGATATTATTTCCCTTTATTGGCAAGTTGGCCGCAAGCCGCATCAATGTCTTTGCCACGGCTTCTTCTCACGCGAACGTTCACACGGTTTTTGGCTAAATAGTCGGTAAACTGTTGCGTAGTTTCATCATCCGGTTTTGAAAAGCGCGCACCGGCAATTTGATTATATTCAATAACATTTACGAGATGCGTTGGTATCTGGCGATAAATTTTTACAAGGTGTTCTGCATCTTCCAGCGAATCATTTAAATCTTTAAAAAGGATATATTCCAGCGTAATATCATTCTTTGTTTTTTCGTAGAAATAATTCAGCGCTTCAATCAATGCTTCAATACTGTTCGTTTCATTGATAGGCATTATTTCTCCGCGTTTTTTATCATCCGCCGCATGTAAGGAAAGCGCTAAATTAAATTTCACTTTATCATCGCCCAATTGTTTTATCATCTTCGCAATGCCGGCAGTTGAAACGGTAATTCTTTTCGGGCTCATGGCTAAACCATCATTGGCAGTAATTCTATCAATAGCTTTTAATACATTTTTATAATTCAGCAAAGGCTCGCCCATGCCCATAAAAACTACGTTGGATAATTTCTTATCATAACTTTTTTCTGATTGTTGGTTGATAGCAGCAACCTGATTATATATCTCATCAAAGTCTAAGTTCCTTTTTCTTTCCATCGTTCCGGTAGCGCAAAATTTGCAACTTAAACTGCAGCCAATTTGCGATGAAACACAAGCGGTATTTCTTTTTTCTGTCGGAATTAAAACGCCTTCGATCATGTGCCCGTCAAAAGTTTGGAACCTTGATTTGATAGTGCCATCACTGCTGATTTGTGTGGTATTCACTTTCAGTGCGGGCAATAAAAAGATCTCTGATAATTTCTGGCGCAGTTCTTTGGAAAGATTGGTCATATCATCAAAACTCTGGGCATTCTTTTGCCAAAGCCATTCGTACACCTGCATGGCACGGAACTTTTTATCGCCTATTTTTTCAAAATATTCTTTCAGTTCAGGCAAATTAAAGTGGCGTATGTTCTGTTTTTGCTTCTCGGCTATCATGCCGCAAAGATACATTATTGTGGGTTTTTGCTGTTTTAAGCGCTTTATATTGGATTATACAATTAATAATCTAAAAACTCTTTTTACCTTGTTGAATAAAGATATGCAGTACAAGTGAGTGACACAACGATGCTTAATAGAAATACAAATGTTTGTCCCAAAAATAAAATTATGCAAACAGTTTATGTGATTGATGCCGTAAGAACTCCGATTGGTAAATATGGCGGTTCGTTAAGTACAGTGCGTCCGGATGATCTGCTGGCGCATGTGATTAAAGCATTGGTAAAACGCAATGCATCTATTGATGTAAATGCAATCGAAGATGTGATTGCGGGCGCTGCTAATCAAAGCGGCGAGGATAACCGCAATGTGGCACGGATGGCAGCGTTACTTTCTGGGTTACCCATAACCGTTAGTGGTAATACAGTTAACCGTTTATGTGCTTCCGGTATGCAGGCGATTATGGATGCGGCGCGTGCCATACAATGCGGCGATGGCGAATTGTATATTGCGTGTGGCGTTGAAAGTATGACGCGTGCACCTTATGTAATACCAAAAAATGAAACAGCTTTTGCGAGGACACCCGAGATATTTGATACTACACTTGGATGGCGTTTTATAAATAAGAAACTGGCTGAAATGCACTATCCATACAGCATGGGCGAGACTGCGGAGAATGTAGCGAAGCTCTGGAACATCAGCCGCCATGCGCAGGATGAGTTTGCATTGGAAAGCCAGCAAAAATATTTTGCTGCCGCAGATGTTAAAAAATTTGATGATGAAATTATTCCTGTGCAAGTGCAGGTTAATAAAGATGTTTTTGATTTTGATAAAGATGAACATCCGCGAAAAACATCGATGGAAAAATTGGCACAATTAAAACCTGCGTTTATTAAAGACGGGACAGTAACCGCCGGCAACAGTAGCGGCATTAATGATGGCGCAGCGGCAATGTTGCTGGCAAGTGAAACTGCAGTAAAAAAATATGGCTTGCAGCCAATGGCAAAAATTATAAGCATGGCTGTTGCGGGGGTTGATCCTTCCATCATGGGAATTGGACCGGTGGCTGCTACTAAAAAAGTTTTAGAGCGTACAGGCTTAACCGTTAGTGATTTGGATTTGATCGAACAAAATGAAGCATTCGCGGCAACATCTATCGCGGTGATACATGATCTTGGGCTTGATTTTGAAAAAGTAAATGTAAATGGCGGCGCAATTGCATTGGGGCATCCGCTGGGATCAAGTGGTGTACGTATTTCTACAACATTGCTTCATGAATTAAAACGCCGAAAAGGAAAATATGGTTTGGCAACGATGTGTGTTGGAGTAGGGCAGGGAACAGCGATTATTTATGAAGGTTTATAATTTGTTCAGCAGCTTTTTTATCAGCCTGTAATTAATTATAATACATAATAAAACCAATATTATTGCTACCAACAAAGCTGTCCAGTTAATAAAAGGTGATAACTGTTCACTATCGCCCAATACAAATTGCTGAAAACTCCATTGCCCTATTTCTGTTATTATTAATGCCGATAACACAACGATTATATATACCGGAGTCCATTTTTTTGCCACTGTTTTGCTGAGCCATTTTGGTGAATAGCCGAGTGTTAAAAGCAGTTGCAGGTTTTCTTTGCTTCTTGCCACCATCAATTGTAAGTAGAAAGAAAATAATACCATCGCCAATAAAATAATTAATATTCCAAAGCCTGTTAATCCGCCAACGATGGTTTGCAATATTTGCTTTACTCTTCCAAATTTTGTTTTGTCTTTATTTACGTGATAATTTTTTTGTTCGAGATAATTCAGCAATTGCGGGTTGTTAGCATCTTTTGTTTTTATAAAAACCCTTGAACAATTGATTCCATCAACACCTTCCAGTTGTTTATTTAATTCATCTAAAAAATTTTCGGGAACAAGAATACTGTTTACGCGGTCGCTGAAAGCAACGATACGCGCTTTGAACAAACGCTCACCATTATGTCCTGTGCATTGTAAAAAAATACTTATTGAACCTGCAGTCTTTTCTGATATCTGCGGCAGGTTTGAGCCTGGCGCGAATACATTATACATCTCCAAAAAATCAGATGAAAAAATAATTGGCACTTCAGCTTGCCCGTCCTGCCAGGTAAAGTTTGGCGGCACAGTATCAATAAAATCTTTATCCAACGATTCAATAAAAATATAGGTGCTGAATGGAATTACATCACCGGCGCCAGCCATCACTTTAAATGAATTTGATTTCAACGGAGCAACACCATCGATAAATGGCTGCGAACGTATGTCTTCAATATCATTTTCGGTAAAGTGGTTGTCTTTACCCATGTTGTCATTGGTAATTGTTTTTGTTACTGATATATAATCAAAGCCATTTTTTTTCGGGTCTTTATCTTTTAATAGTTGATTGATGTTGATATACATCTGGATAGAGCAGAGCAACAACAAAACACCAACACCCAAACCAATATAACCCAGCCAACGTGAGCTTTTGTTTTGAAACACATTTAAGAATGGGGCGATATGTTTAAAAGATAATTTCACTGTTACAGGTAAATTATTTTATCTGCTTTAAAATATTCAATCAGTTTTAGATCGGCTAAGATGATAGAGGCTTTGCGTGCTTCGCATTCTTCTTCAATTAATTCCATGGCTATTTTTCTATTGTTTTCATCGAGGTGACTAAATGGTTCATCTAACAATAAAAAATCAAAAGGTTGTTGTAAAGAACGGATGATGGCGATTCGTTGTTGTTCGCCATAGCTACAGGTTTTACAAAGTTTGGTTAGTTTGTTTTCAATACCTAATCGTTTAGCCATTGCCGTTATTTTGCTCTCCGAATGGTAAGGCGATAATAATCTTTTTATCTCGAGGTTTTGTAAAACAGTTTGTTCGGGAAACAAACGCAGGTCCTGGAAAATAATACTTATATGTTGCCTGCGCCAGTTGGAAAATTTTTCTTTATCGAAGCCGCTGATATCTTCATTATTGTATAAAATTTTTCCTTTGTAATCATTTCTTAAGCCATATAAAAAATGCATGAAGGATGTTTTGCCCCTGCCGCTGGATGCTATGATATGGATGCGTTCTTCCTTTCCAAACAACATAGTTTTATTCCATATCGCTGATTCAGCAATTTTGTTTTCTTCCAGGAAAACCGGCGTTATTTGTTGAAGGGAGATCTGCATTTGGAATAAAAAAACAGAAGCCACTTTGTAGCAGCGGCTTCTGAATAAATATAATTAATTCGTTGGCTTAACCGGTGGTGCAACAGATGTATCGGGCGCAAAAACAGTTGATGTATCTGCTTTTTCAAACTGTGCTTCATCTGCTTTTACTTTATCTTCTTTTTGTTTATAAATAGCGCTTACTTTAGCAATGTATTGGTTTAATTGTTTTAAACTATTTGTTGAATTATCAACAAGGTTTATTTCAAATGAACCTGTACTAACATCTCCATCTACACTGCCGCCTTTCATATAAATATTGCTCCACATTTTCAGCGATGCATCATACAAAGCCTGCGATGCACTGTCTTTATCGATAACGCCTGCAAAACCTTTCAACACGGATTGTATATTAATATAGCCACCGAAAGGTTGCTGATTGATATTACTTATAAAATCAAAATTTGTATTCGTTCCTGCTAAATATTTATCTGTATTTTCTTTTGTATTTGTTACAACAAAATAAGTTCCGTTGTTGCCGGATAAATCCAGCGGATTGGAAACAACATTGCCATTTTTATTTTGCCGCGTGATTAAATTTTTGGCCGTATTTAATATTTTATTAAAAGCATCTTTATCACCGATAGAAGCTGCGAAAACGAAATTACCGGTGGTAGTTTCTTTCGGCATTTTGAAACCACCATAGCCGCCATCAACAGAATCAACCTGTATATTAAAATCAGATGCGCCGAATAAAACATCGCCTTTAAAAGCACTGGTAATATCATCTATAGAAAGATTGAGCTGGCTTAATGCGCCATTCGCCATTCCATCAACACCCAATTGTTTTAATAATTCTTTAATGCCTTCCGGTTTAAAATTGACAGCAACTACTCCGTCAACATCCTTGCCGGGCAAGCGTTCTATCATGTCTTCATTTATCTTATCGCCTACATATTTTTTATAAAATGCCAGCATATTATCATTCATATATGTTCTTGTTTTGAATGATATTTTGCCGTTATCAAAAGATAACGTTGCTGTCGTTACATTATCCTTATAAAGCGTATCAAGGTTTAACATTGATAACGGACCAGCTACAAACATCTGACTATATAACTCGCCGGTATTTATCCAAAAATGTATGTCGCCATTTTCTTTCAACAGTTTGGTAAATTTTTCATTGACAGCCAAAGAACTTTTTTCATCTAAAGCGAATATTGATTTACATGTTGCGCCAATATCTCTTTTCAAAACAGGATTAATGGAATCATTTATCAAACGTTGAGAATAACCGCTTGAATTACCAATAGAAGGCGCATCAAAAACGAGTACGAATTTTTCTTTATTCCAGCCAATGCAGGATGGATAATGGCTGATAAAAGTTATATCATCCACCTGGCTTTCGGTGCCTGCACTATCTATTTGATGATGAAAATTTCGGAAAAGTGTAGGATCTTTAACAGTGCCTTCAAGTCCTACGTAACCACCGCCGGCGCTGTCTTTTTCTACAAAAAATATAAGATCAGATTTAATATCAATGCCCGAACTATCGGGATTATTCAATATGCTTCTTATATTGGCAGGCGTTGTACTATCAAGAAGCATTTGTTGGAATTGCGGGTTTTGTTTTATATCATCCCACGATAATTTGGATGATAACGAATTGCCATCCACTATCATTACCGCGGCGGCATCTTTTGGCACAAGTCTGCCTTGTTTGTTGGATCTATGACAGGATGCCAAAAACGCTACGAGCATAACGGCAACCAATAGACGAAGAAAGGGTTTGGTTTGCATAATTTTATTTTTTATTAATGCTTAAATACTTTTTTAGTAACCGGTTTTATTTGTTAAAGAAATCAAATAACCTGTCTAATAAAACCACTTCCTGTAAACCGGTTGATAAATTTTTAACCAGGCAATAATTTTGCTCTATTTCTTTTGTACCGATGATGATCACATACGGAATATTCTTTTTCTCAGCGTAGCTGAATTGCCTGGTAATTTTAATAAACTCATGAAACAATTCGCAGGCAATACCTTTGCCGCGCAACTCCTGCATAACGCCAAATGCAAACAGGCTCTCGGTTTCGCCCATATTAAAAAATAAAGCTTTTGTGCTTACCTGCAAGTTTTCAGGAAAAAGTTTTAGTTCTTCCATCGTGTCATAAATCCTGTCAACACCAAAGCTAATGCCAACTCCCGGAATGCCAGGCACGCCAAACAAATCAGTAAGTCCATCGTATCTGCCGCCGCCCCCGATGCTGCCTAATTTTACTTCTTCCGGCGCTTTGGCTTCGAAAATAATTCCAGTATAGTAGTTTAATCCTCTCGCTAAAGAAAAGCTTATTTGTAGATTAACATTTTTTGCCTTCTGATAAATGTATTCGATTTCATCAACTCCTGCTTTACCTAATTTACTATCTCCGATCAATAATTTTATTTGTGATAATTTTTCTTCATTAGTTCCCTCGATATTTAAATATTTTTCAATAATTAAAATCTGATCATCATTTAGGTTACGTTCTTTTAATTCTTCTTTTACTTTTTCAAAACCTATTTTATCAAGCTTATCAATTGCAATGGCAATGTCAATTATTTTATTAGCACCGCCACATAGCTCAGCTATAGCGCCTAAAATTTTTCTACTGTTAATTTTTAATTCATAATCCTTAATTCCTAATTGTGTAAATACTTTATGGTAAATATTTGCCAGCTCCACTTCATTTAATAAAGAAGTGCTGCCAACCACATCGGCATCACATTGTGTAAACTCACGGTAACGACCTTTTTGCGGACGATCTGCGCGCCAAACGGGTTGTACCTGATAGCGTTTATACGGAAACGTTAGTTTGGTATGGTTCATCGCCACATAACGTGCAAAAGGTATTGTCAGATCGTATTTTAATGCACGTTCGGTGAGATCGGCGCTATTTTTTCCTTCTAATGCTTTTTCAAATCCGGCTTTGGCTTTATCTATATTTTTCGGATTATTTAAACCATTATTTAATACCTTAAAAATAAGCCGGTCGCCTTCTTCGCCGTATTTGCCCATCAGTGTTTCCAGGTTTTCCATTGCCGGAGTTTCCAATGGTTCAAACCCATAAATTTCAAATACATTTTTAATGGTAGAAAGGATATAATTGCGTTTGCGCACTACTTCTGCCGGAAAATCGCGGGTGCCTTGTGGTATAGATGGTTTATTACTCATTTATAAATTACAATATGGGGACTGAATATTTTTCAATTATTTTTTCGCAGGCTTTATCAAGCAAATCATATACTTCGTGAAAGCCTTTTTCCGGGCCGTACCACGGATCGGGTATATCTTCATTTTTGCCGGGGTATAATTCATTTAATAATAAAACTGCTTTTTTGCTGTTGAATTTTTCTTTGCTGATAGTTTTAATATCATCCATTACATCTGTTGCTACTGCATATATTTTATCAAATTGATCAAAATCTTCTTTTACAAATTTTCTGGCTAATTGTTTGCTAATATCAATGCCATGTTGCTTGCTTACTTTTTGCGACAAATAATGTGGCGCTTCACCTACATGAAAACCATTGGTACCCGCGCTATCAATTATCCAGTTTAAACCTGCTTCTTTTGCCTTTTGTTTTAAGATACCTTCTGCCATTGGGCTGCGGCAAATATTACCTAAGCAAACCATTAA